>Ga0307515_10002263_pt1 | contig 42131 bp, 43 predicted proteins | sample 17_EM_MG_FD_194513 | JGI IMG/M metagenome (GOLD analysis project Ga0307515, IMG submission 194513) | Populus trichocarpa ectomycorrhiza microbial communities from riparian zone in the Pacific Northwest, United States - 17_EM | ecosystem: Host-associated > Plants > Roots > Unclassified | place... | reverse complement strand
TCGCCCACACCCTCTCGAATGTGCACGCATGACTCGGGGCCGCCGTAGCTGGCTAAGCCTTCAACGTATGAAACTTCCATTCACAACACCTTGCCGGTTTTGACCGGCGCACGGAGAAAACCATGACCTCGCTGCCCCCGAGCACGCGCCGAGCATTGAGCGTACTCATCTGCTGCACCGCCCTCAGCGCCCACGCGCAAACACAAGCCACCTCTTCGTTGCAAGTGCGCTCCCTGGCCGCCACCTGCGCCGCCTGCCACGGCACCGACGGCAACGCCGAGGCCGGCGCCGGCCTCATCGGACTGAAGGATCGCGACAAGGTCTACCTCGCCGCACAACTCACCGCCTTCAAAGACGGCACCCGCCCCGCCACCGTGATGCACCAGATCGCCAAGGGCTACACGCCCGCGCAGATCGATCAATTGGCCGCGTACTTCGCGGCGCAGAAATGAGGAGCGTGCGATGAAGCGTCGTGAATTGATCCAGGCAGGCCTCGCCGGCAGCACCTTGCTCACCCTCGGCGCCTGCGCCACCTCACCGGCCGTGCCGACGAGTGCGAAGGTGGTCGTGATCGGCGGCGGCTTCGGTGGCGCGACAGCCGCCAAGTACCTGCGCATGTGGTCGGACCACCAGATCGACGTGGTGCTGATCGAGCCGCAGGCGAGCTTCGTGTCGTGCCCGGTGTCGAACCTGGTGCTGGGCGGCACGCGCACGCTGGCCGACATCACGGTGAGTTTCGACACGCTGGTGTCGCGCCACGGCGTGAAGTGGGTGCGCGATGAAGCGACAGGCATCGATGCCGGCAAGAAGACGGTGACGCTCGCCTCGGGCGCGACCATCCGCTACGACAAGCTGGTGCTCTCGCCCGGCGCCGAACTGATGTTTGACGAGGTGCAGGGCCTGCGCGCTGCGCAAGCGTCGGGCCAGGTGCTGCAGGCCTGGAAGGCCGGGGCCGAGACGCTGGCGCTGCGCCGCCAGCTCGAGGGCATGGCCGATGGCGGTGTGTTCGCCATCACCGTGCCCGAAGCACCCTACCGCTGCCCACCCGGCCCCTATGAGCGCGCCAGCGTGATCGCGGCCTACTTCAAGCGGGCCAAGCCGCGCTCGAAGGTGTTGATCCTCGACGCCAACCCCGACGTCACCTCCAAGCCCGGTCTGTTCAAGAAGGCCTGGGCCGAGCTGTACCCCGGCATGCTCGAGTACCGGCCACTGCACAAGGTGACCGGGGTTGATGCGGTGGCGGGCAAGCTGCGCATCGAGGTGCAGGACGACGTGCGCGCCGATGTGCTCAACGTGCTGCCGCCGATGCGTGCCGGAACGCTGGCGGTGAAGGCGGGGCTCGCCAACGCGGGCGGCCGCTGGTGCGGCGTGAACTACCTCGACTTCGAATCGACCGCGGCGAAAGACGTGCATGTGCTCGGCGACTCGATCCAGAGCGCACCGGCCATGCCCAAGAGCGGGCACATGGCGAACGCACACGGCAAGGTGGCGGCCGCGGCCATCGTCGCGCAGATCACCGGGCAAGAGGTGAACCCGCACCCGATGCTGACCAACACCTGCTACAGCTATGTCGACGCGAGCCAGGCCATCCACGTGGCCAGCGTGCACGAGTACGTGGCGGCCGAAAAGACCTTCAAGCCGGTGGCAGGGGCCGGCGGCGTGTCGGCGCAGCGCAGCGAAACCGAAGGCGCCTATGCATCGGCGTGGGCGAAGAACATCTGGGCCGACACCCTCGGGTGACCCGCGGCGCCTGTCGTTTTGGGTAGAAGAAGTTGCCGGTCCGCGTCGGGTCGGCGTCAGCTTTTGCGTTGGCGCCGATGCTTCGCCGCCGCAAAGAGGCCGAGGCCCGCCGCCATCAATGCCAGCGACCCGGGCTCCGGCACCGCGGGCACGAAGCCGAAGTAGAGGTTGTCGATCTTCGCGATGATGCGGGTGCTGGCCTCGGTGCCGAACCAGAGTGACGAGATGCCGTTCGGCGACGAGAACGAGGCGAAGCTGTGCGCGTTGTAGTGCGTGTGGACCCAGCCGAGATCGGGGCCGGCCCAGTAGTCGCCGCCGGTGTCGAAGCTGCCCAGGGATTCGTTGGCTGAGCCGGTGGCCCCCACGGTCGCCCTGAACTCCTGTATCGGCGATGTGAAGGAAAGGTTCACGTAGGTCGGCAGCGTGCCGGTGAAGCGGATGCCGAAGTCCGGCCCGCCGAGGATGAACTGGCTCGCGCCATAGGGCGGAAAGGGTTGCTGCAGGTAGGCGCTGGTGAACTGCACGCCCAGCCCGTCGTACTCGGTGGTGATGGGGTTCGAGTACCAGGCGTATTCGTCGGGGCCGAGAACCCAGGGCCGCTCGTCGAAGGTGATGAAGGTGGCGTTGGCCGCGTGGCTGGCCGAGGCCAGCGCCAGGAGAAAGCCCGCATGGCGAAGCGCGTTCGCGATGCGGGCCGGGGTGTGCGCCATGGTTGTCTCCGTCGTTGTGGTACCGAACGGCGGCAATCGGCGTTCCACAGCGGGCTGCGGCTTTACTGCATCAGGTGCCGGGCGTGCTGCTCAGCAGCCGCAGGTAGCTGGGGTGTTGCATCACGGTGTTGTGCGACACGCCGGGGATCACGCTCAGTGTGGCGGCGCCCTTCGCGAAGCGCAAGAAGAGCTGCTCGGTGCTGGCGCGCGGGATCACCTCGTCGTGCTCGGCCATGATGAGATGCGCCGGTGCCTTGACCTGCGCGACGTACTTCCACGACTCGAACTTGTCGGTGATCAACCACCGCACCGGAAAGTACGGGAACTGCCGAACGGCCAGCTCCTGCAGGCTGTCGTAGGGTGTGACGAGCACCAGGCGCGACACCGGGCGCTGGCTCGCCAGCCGCACGGCGACACCCGTGCCCAGGCTGCGGCCGATCACGACCACGCTGCCGTGCTTCTGGTGAGCCTGGTCGAACAGCGCGAGCGCATCGCGCTGGATGGCCTCTTCCGTCGGGCTGCCACCGCTGCGGCCGAAGCCGCGGTAGTGAAGCAGGTAGAGCGCATGGCTGGGGAACGCCTCGCTCAGCGGTTGCAGGTCTTGCGACACGTCTTCGGCATTGCCGCCGAAGTAGACGACGGCCTGGGTGCCCGCCTGCTCGCGCACGCTGGCCTGCACGGTGACGCCGTCGCTGCCGTTCGGCACGCGGATCAGCGGTGTGTCGACGCTCTGCGCCTGCGGGTGGTAGATGAAGGAACGCTGGAAGACGAACAAGACGCCGCAGGCGGCGGCATAGGCGAGGGCGATGAGGCAGAGCGTCAGTGTGATCAAGCGATTCATCGGGCGAGAGGTTGAGCCGACGGCAAGCGCGCTGCCCCGAAGGTGCTCGGGAACCAGCGGTCCCGCAGGGCCATGAAGGGCGACTCGACCCAGCGGTACAGCAAGGCGCCCACCAGCACCGACAGCACGGTCGTGGCCAGCAGCACCACGCTGGGCGGCAACTCGAGCGGCTTCGCGTAGTTCTTGACGATCACGCCCACCGCCTTGTGCGAGAGGTAGATCGAGTAAGACCACACGGCCAGCCGCTGCGCACCGGGAATCTTCAGCCCATGCAGCCACGAGTTCGGGCTCAGCGCTGCCATGACCAGCAGCGAGAAGGCCACCGCGACCAGCGAGTAGCCGAAGGCCGACATGAAGAAGCCGTAGCCGTAACCGTCGATGTAATAGAAGTTGTAGACGCCGACCAGCATCAGCACGGTGGCCGCGACGCCCGCCGCCAGCAGCGCCTGGCCGTGCTGCATCGTGCGTTGCCAGGTGCGCGGGTGGAAGTTCTTGAAGAACGCGACGGCCACGCCGGGCAGGAATTCGTCGATGCGGCACAGGGTGCCGTAGTACACGTTCGGGTAGTAGTGGGCGAGCTGGCCGGAGTCTTCCCGGCCGTAGAGCGACCACAGCACGGCGCGGGTGGCCATGCCGGCCAGCATCAGGCCGACGAAGGCCATCCAGGCGTGGGCACGGCGCGAGCTGACCCGGCTCGCCAGCAGCAGCGCAGCCGGCAGCAGCAGGTAGAACTGCTCTTCGATGCACAGCGACCACGCATGTGAGAAAGCGGTGCCGGGTTGCAAGCCGATGTTTTGCGTGAAGCTGAGAAAGCGCCACAGCGGCGGCGGCGTCTTGCCGCCCATCACCGCCGGGAACAGGAAGTACGCCGCCAGCACCACCCAGAAGGCCGGCCAGGTGCGCAGGCCGCGGCGGGCGTAGAACGCCTTCAGCGACAGCGCCTCGCCGCGCGCCATGCCGGCGAAGAGCTGGTTGGCGATGAGGTAGCCGCTCAGCACGAAGAAAAGGTCGACCCCCACCCAGCCCACCACGCTGAGCCAGCCGAAGGTTGGCGTGCCGCTCACGAACACCATGTAGTGGTACATGAAGACCAGCGTGATCGCGAGTGCGCGCAGGGTGTCGAGGCCGAGGGTTCGGGAGGGGCCGGGGTTCGTCATCGGGAAGCTGCGTGGCCAGGCCAGGGTCGGCGGAGTCCTGCTTGCGGGGCCTTCTCAGCTTTCTTGCTTGGGGTAAAGAATCAGCTGCGTGCAGCGGAAGAGCGCAATCGTCTTGCCGGTTTCGCGGTGGGTGACGACCGAGTCCCACACCTGCGTGGTCTTGCCCAGGTGCACGGGTTTGGCCGTGCATTCGATCGTCCCTTCGCGGGCTGTGCCGAGGTGGTTGGACTTGAGTTCGATGGTGGTGAAGCCGATGGCGCCGTCGGGCAGGCTGGCGATGCAGCCATAGCCCGCCGAGGTGTCGGCCAGCGTGACGACGCTGCCGGCATGCAGGAAGCCGTTGGGCGCCATCAGGAACTGCGTCACCGGCATCTCCGATCGGATCTCGGTGCCGATGACTTTCTTGATGACGATGCCCAGATGCCCCGGCAGGTTGTTGGCGCCACGTTGGTTGAATTGCTCGGCAGTGATCATGGGAGTTTCGATGGACGGTGGTTGATGAGGCGATTCTGCCGGGTTCGTTCGCACCTTCTCAGCCGCCGGCTCGCACCACGGCCCAGCCGCTGGCTTTGAGCCGCTCCATCGTGCGCGCGACATGGTCGCCCTGCAGCTCGATCACGCCTTCCTTCACCGTGCCGCCGGTGCCGCACAGCGTGCGCAGTTGCTTGCCCAGATCGGCCAGGGCAGCGGCATCGAGGCTCAGGCCGCGCACCAGCGTCACGGCCTTGCCGCCGCGGCCCTTGGTCTCGCGGCTCACCCGCACTTTGCCGTCGCCTGCGGGCACTGCCGGCGATGCCTGCTTGCAGGTGCACGCCGCCATCGGCTGCCGGCAGGCCGGGCACATGCGGCCGCTGTCGGTGGAGTAGACGAGCCCGCCGCTGCCTGCCTTGCGCATCTCGGCTCCAGCGCTCAGCCGAACACGATGCGAACCGAGTTCGCCAGTGTCTCCGGGTCTGCCAATGCCACGAACGCGATGCCGGCCAGGGCTCCGAACAAATGCGCGTCGTGGTTGACGCGCCCGCGCGCCTGGCGCGAAGCCCAGTAGGTGTAGGCCAGGTAGCCCACCGCGAACAGCGGCGCCGGGATGGGGATCGGAATCGGCAGCATGTAGAGCGACGCCTTCGGGTGGTACACGATGGAGGCGAACAGCACGGCCAGGATGGCCCCTGATGCGCCCAGCGTCCGGTACTCCGGGTCGGTGCGGTGCGTGAAGTAGGTGCCCAGATCGCTCGCGAGCAGGCCGAAGGCGTAGAGCACTACGAAGGCCTCGGTGCCGATCGTGCGTTCCAGCGAAAAGGCGAACGCCCAGAAGGTGAACGCGTTGAAGAGCAAGTGCGCCAGGTCGGCATGCAGGAAGCCGCTGGTCACGAGCGTGAGGTACTCGCGGCGTTGCAGCAGCCAGTAGGGCCGGAACAGGTTGCGCTCGATCATCGGCGGCGAGACGAACAGCCCGATGAGGCTGGCGATCACCATCGCTGCGAGCAGCAGCGATGCCGCCGGGTTGGCGTTGATGTGGCCGGAAAGCTCTTGCATGAACGTGACTGCCGGTTCAGCGTGGCGCGCGGCCGCGGCGCTCGCGCACGGCGGCGGCCAGCGTTTGCAGCACCGACACCGTCTGCGAGAAGCCGATGCAGGCGTCGGTGATGGATACGCCCCGCTTCAGCGGCACGCCGGGCGCCTGGTCTTGCCGGCCTTCTTCGAGGTGGCTCTCGATCATCACGCCGGTGATGCGCTGCTCGCCGGCGGCGATCTGCGCAGCCACGTCGTTTGCCACGACCACTTGCCGCTGATGTTGCTTGCTGCTGTTGCCGTGCGACACGTCGATCATCACCTGCTCGCGCAGGCCGGCGGCGCGCAAGGCATCGCAGCTCGCGGCCACATGCGCCGCGCTGTAGTTGGGCTCCTTGCCGCCGCGCAGGATCACGTGGCAGTCGTCGTTGCCGCGCGTTTCGAAGATGGCAGCCACGCCCATCTTCGTCATGCCCATGAAGGCATGCGGTGCGCGTGCGGCGAGCACGGCGTCGGCTGCCACCTTGATGCTGCCGTCGGTGCCGTTCTTGAAACCGACCGGGCAGCTCAGGCCCGAGGCCAATTGCCGGTGGCTCTGGCTCTCGGTGGTGCGCGCGCCGATGGCACCCCAGGCGATCAGGTCGGCGATGTACTGCGGGCTCAGCAGGTCGAGGAACTCGGTGCCGGTGGGCAGGCCCAGCGTCGTCAACTCCAGCAGCAGGCGGCGCGCGCGTTCCAGCCCTTCGTTGATGGCGAAGCTGCCATCGAGGTGCGGGTCGTTGATGTAGCCCTTCCAGCCGACGGTGGTGCGCGGCTTCTCGAAGTAGGCCCGCATCACGATCAGCAGCTCGCCGCCCAAGGCATCGGCCTGCGCCTTCAGCAGGTGGCCGTATTCGATCGCCTGGTCATGGTCGTGGATCGAGCAGGGGCCGACGACGACGATCAACCTGTCATCACGGCCGTGCAGCACGTTGGCGATGGCAGTGCGGCTGCTTTCCACCAGCGCCAGCGTGTTGTCGCGCACCGGCACGCGCTCCTGCAGCAGCGCCGGCGTGATCAGGGGCCGGACGGCACCGATGCGCGTGTCGTCGATGCGGGTGGTGTCGAGCGTGCTGTCGCGCGCACCGACCTCGCGGTCGTGAAGAGGGTCGTCCAGGGTGGGCATGGTGGCTTCGTCTCCGAGGAGAGGCGTGCTGAGTGGGAAGGGGCGATTGTCTGCTGGAGCGCGAGCGGCGCCATGACCTCGGCCCAAACTGCAGGCAACTGGGCAAGGTGTTTGGCGTGGGCCAGATTTGCAACCGGGGTCAGTCGTCGAGTCGATTCAGACCGGCGACACCGGCGCCTGCCCTGCGAAATGGCGCGTCGCGTTCTCGACGAAGCGCTCGATCGAAGCGGCAATGGCTTCGGGCGATCCACCGGCCACGTGCGGCGTGAGGATCACGTTCGGCAGGTCGAACAGCACGGTGGGCGGTTCGGGCTCGCTCTCGTAGACATCCAGGCCCGCACCCGCAACGCGGCTGGTGCGCAGGGCATCGGCCAGGGCCAGCGTGTCGACCACGCTGCCGCGTGCGATGTTCACCAGAAAGCCCTGCGGCCCCAAGGCATCGAGCACGCGTGCGTCGACCAGGTAGCGGGTGGCTGCGCCGCCCGGTGTGGCCACCACCAGGTAGTCGGCCCACCCGGCCAGGGCAACGGGTGTGTCGAAGTAGGTGTGCGGCACGCCGGGCCTCGGCCTGCGGTTGTGGTACCCGATGGCGAGGTCGAAGCCCTGGCCGCGCTGCGCCAGCTTGGCGCCGATGGTGCCCAGGCCCAGGATGCCCAGGCGCTTGTGTGAAAAGTTGGGCCGCAACGGCAGACGGTCGCGCCACAAACCTTGGCGGCAGGCTACGTCGACTGCCGGGATGCCGCGCACCACGGCCAGCAGCAGTGCGAACGCGTGGTCGGCCACGCAGTCGTCATTCGTCCCTGCGCCGTTGGCGACGACGATGCCGCGCGTGCGCGCATGCGCCACGTCGATGTTCTCGTAGCCGGCGCCGAGCGCGCACACGATGCTCAGCGCCGGCAGCGCATCCATGTCGGCCGCGCTGAAACCGATCGGGCCGATGGTCAGCACGCCGCGGATCTGCGCGCCGTGCGACCGGATGAATTCAGCCTTCAGCGGCGGCTTGGGGGCATACAGCACCTCGAAGGACTCTCGGATGCGAGCGAGGCCGGTCTCGGACAAGAGGGTGGTGATCAGCAGCAAGGGCTTCATCGTGAAGAAGTTCGGTGGCGACACCGGGGTTGTACCCGGTGCGCCGACCGCTCGCTGCTGCGGGGTGTTTCATTCCTGTGGGGCTTCAACTGCACCGAGCGCCCACGCCGCCCCCGCTGCGTCAGGCCACAGAAGTTCTCGCGCTGATGTTCGCCGTCCAGCATTCCACGAATTTGCCGTTGGCGATGCGAAGAACGTCGACGCCGACTTTCGCGACGTCACTTGCCGAGCGATGCGGCGTTCGAGCCCGGCCCGTCGCGCGCCAGTAGGCCATGACGGTGGTGGGGCTCACCGAGGGCTCGTCCTTCACGTCGTAGGTCATCGCATCATTGTTCGAGCGGATGGCGTCGACCCAGGCGCGCACGGTTTCGGCATTCTTGATCTCGGCTTCGGGCTGCGGACAACCCGCAGTCAGGTGAACGACGAAATCGTTTCCAATGATGCGATCGGACAGTTCGAGTTCGCCGTTCCACATGCGCACCCATTGCGAGGACAAGGCCATGTTTTCTGTGATTCGGGGTTCTTGCTCCATGTCGGGCTCCTTTGGCCGCAAAGCGTACGAGGCGCCTGCTGACAGCGTTGTGTCAGCAGCGTCGCGCAAGCGGGCGGCCCTGCTCGATCTTGCGGGGGCTTGATGCCGTACCTCGTCGACTTCGTCTCGCCGCTGCACTGGTCGCTCGCCTGGGTGCTGCTGCCGCTGGCCGCGCTGGTGGCGGCCAGCGGCGCATTGCGCGACGACCTCTCGCGCACTTGGCGCCGCGTGCTGGCGGTGGGTGCTGTGCTCACCGTCACTGCGCTGGCGATGCGCGTGGCGCGCCACGGGCTGGCGAACTGGGGCATTCCTTTCGGCGTGTGGATGGTGGCGCCGGTGGCGCTGGCCTTCATGGCGGTGGCTGCGCGTCGTGAAACGCCGCTGCTGGCCTTGTTGCTGTGCGCATTCACGATAGCGCTGACGAGCTGGTTCGTGACAGGCTTGCTCGCACTCGGCGGCTGGCCCGCGGTGGTGGCCGGGCATGACGCGCTGCTCGTGGTGGCGGTCGCCGTGCTCGTCGTCGGGTTGGTCAAGCACATCTACACGCCCGCTCCGGCGGCGCCTCCACCTCCCGTGGCCGCCCCGCCCGATCGGGAGGCCGAGCTGCAGCAGCGCCTGTCGAGCGACGAAGCGCAGGAAGCCGCCGACAAATACACGCGAGAGTAAACCTCCCGGAAATCTTTGCCGCAGGTCTGACGTGCTGCTACCGACAAAGCGTCGTGGACAACACCTTCGTCTTCCGAAGAAAGGAGCTTGCCACCGAGCGCAGTGCAGCCGCCCAGGCACCAGACGGCACCAACGGAACGCCGTTTGCTGTGACCGGCTGATCTCTGCCGGAGGACTCCCATGCTGAATGCTCGCCTTGCCCGCTTGTTGCAATCTGCCGCAGCGGCGGCGGTGCTGGCCCTGGCGGGTCAGCAAGCACAGGCCACCCTCCTGAGCTTCAACGAGTTGGCATGGACGCCGCACGACTCCTGGAGCGACTTGCCGGTCACCGACCAGTACGCTGCGCTGGGCGTGACGATGCAGGGGGCCTACCTGGACCGGAACGACGCCGGCAACCAGTACCTGATCACCGACATCTTTGCCACGTTCTCGTTCAGCGGTACCTTGCCGCACTACGTCAGCCTCAACCTCAGTTCGCCTGACGGCAGCAGCGAGTCTTACGTCGAGGCGTGGAGCGGCAACACCCTGGTCGGGTCGGGCCGCACGGGCGGCTACTTCCCGGACGGCACGGCAGACGGCGAGGTGTCGTCCGTCATGCCGTACCAGGCGAACCGCTACATCCCTCTGAGCTTTGCCGGCGGCATTTCGAAGCTGACCTTCGCCAATGCCTACGGAACCCGCGTCAGCGCGCTGGTGGACAACCTGTATTTCGGGGCCGTGCCCGCCGTTCCGGAACCGTCCACGCTCTTGCTGTTGGGCGCCGGCCTGCCGCTGCTGGTGATGGCCGCGCGCCGGCGCAAAGGCACAGGCGGTTGAACCGATCCCGCTTGCGCCCGTGACGCGGGCGGTCCGTCGCCAGGGGCCAGACGTCGACGACACTGAGGTGTCCATGAACGCGCGCGCCTGATCTGCGCTCTGCGGCCACGCTCGCCCAACGCGTGCCGAATCCGTCCGGGTAAAGTGATCGAGAGCCCAGGCCTCCGAGGAGACCTCATGAGCACTGCCGACACTCTCTCACGAACCGCCTTCCCGTTTCGGCCACACGCGCACCGCGCGCTGCCGTGATCGTGAGCCCGTGACCGCAATCACATCAGACCCGCTGTTCGACGCCACCCGCCTGCCGGGCTTGTCGCCACAAGCGCGTGCCTTGCTGCGCTGGATGCGCGATCACCCGCAGGCGCCTCGCTACCGAGACCACAGCGGCCACCGTTTGAACCTGGCAGCGCGTTGGCAGGCGCGTGCACGGCATGCGCTCATCGAGCACCGGCCGCTGCCGCGCTGGGTGCCCGGCGAGCCGCTGCCGGCGTGGGTGCTGCGTCTCGTCGATCGCTGCCGGCGCGAGGTGGCGGCCCATGCACGCACACTGGTGATCGCGCGTAGCGAATCGCTCGACGACATTCCGACGATGGACCGGCACGCGCTGGCCAGCGCACTGGCGGCGCACATGCCGCGTGATCTGCCGCTGCACGAGGTGATCTGCTTCTCGACCAGTGGCACCACCGGCCACCCGCTGCGCGTGCCTTCGCACCCGCGTGTGGCCTGCGACTACTACGCTCACCACCGGCGCGCGCTCGCCCACTTCGGCATCGCGCCACTCGCCGGGCGTGGCCGGGTCGGCATCGTGCTGGCAGGGTTTCAGCAGCGCTGTTTCACCTACGTGTCGGTGAACCCGCTGCAAGGCGAATGCGGCCTGGCCAAACTCAATCTGCACACCGATGAATGGCGGTACGCCGGCGACCGCGCGCGCTACCTCGATGCACTGGCGCCGGAGCTGGTCTCGGGCGACCCGGTGTCGCTGGCCGAGCTGCTGCGCTTGGGCATGCGGCATCGGCCTCGCGCGCTGATGTCCACTTCGATGGCGCTCGCGCCCGCCTTGCGCGCCGAACTCGAACGCGCCTTCGCCTGCCCCGTCGCCGATCTCTATTCCTTGAACGAAGTCGGCCCGGTGGGCGTGTTCGTGTCGGCGCTCGGCGGCTTCGCCTTGCTGCAGCCGCGCTTGCTGGTGGAGATCGTCGACGACGAAGGGCGTGCCTTGCCGCCAGGGCAGCGCGGCGAGATCACGGTGACGGGCGGTTTCAACCCCTGGCTGCCGCTGCTGCGCTACCGCACCGGTGACTTCGCGCAGATGGCCGTCACGCCGCAGGGCCTGGTGCTGCGCGATCTGGAAGGCCGTGCGCCGGTGCGCTTTCGCAGCGTGAGTGGCCAGTGGCTGAACAATATCGAGGTCACGCGCTCGCTCGCCGCATTTGCATTGACGCGCTTCAGCCTGCACCAGCAAGCCGATGCCTCGTTCGTGCTGAAGGTCAACGCGGCCGAGCCGCTCGCCACACTCGCACCGCGCCTGGCCTCGGCGCTGACAGCCCTGTTTGGCGACACCACTTCGCTGCACATCGAGCCCTTGCCCGCGGGCGACAAGGTGCGGCAATACACCTCCGAACTCTGCCCATGACGCCACTCGAGATCGCAGCCAACATCGCCATCACCGTCTCCATCGCGCTCGCCGCGCGCAACAGCCTGCACACCTGGTGGACGGGCATCGTCGGCTGCCTGCTCTTCGGCGTGCTGTTCATGCAGACGCAGCTGTACGCCGACGCCACGCTGCAGGTCTTCTTTATCGCGACCAGCCTGTGGGGCTGGCGGCATTGGCGCCAGGGCCAGCATGGCGCGCCTGCGCCGGTGCAGCGCACGGGCACGCGCTCGCTGGTGCTGCTGGGCCTCGTCGCGCTCGCCGTCACCTTTGTCTATGGCAGCCTGCTGAAGCACTGGACCGATGCCTACGCGCCCTTCGTCGACTCGGCCGTGCTGGCCTTCAGCGTGGTGGCGCAGCTGCTGCTGATGCAGCGCCGGCTGGAGACGTGGCCGACTTGGCTGCTGGTCAACACGCTGTCGGTGCCGCTGTTCGCGTCGCGCGGGTTGACGCTCACCGCGTGCCTCTACGCGGCCTACTGGTGCAACGCGTGGTATGGGTGGTGGCACTGGCAGCGCCAGAGGCATGCGCTGGCCGCCGGATGAGCGGTGCCTTCAAGCTCGGGCTGGTGGTCGGCAAGTTCGCACCGCTGCACAACGGGCATCTGCATTTGATCGAACACGCGGCTGCGCGCTGCGAGCGGCTGTTGATCGTGAGTTGGTGCCAGCCCGAGCCGGCGAACTGCGACGCTGCGTCGCGCAGGCGATGGCTCGCGGCTTGTTGTCCGCAGCACGAGTCGGTGGTGCTCGACGATGCCGCGCTCGCTGAAGCCTGCATCGCTCGCGGCCTCACACCGCGCAAGCTTCCGCCGGACGCGAGCGACGACGCGACGCAGCAGCACTTTCTCGCCTGGCTGTTGGCCGAGGTGTTGCAACGTGCACCCGATGCGATGTTCGCGAGCGAGCCCTATGTGCAGCCCTGCGCCGCCGTGCTGGCAGAGCATCTCGGCCACGCGGTCACACCCGTGCTGGTCGACCCGGTACGCCAAGCGGTGCCGGTGAGTGCCACCCGCATCCGCCAAGCGCCCGATTCGCTGCGCCACTTTTTGCCCGCTGACGTGTGGGCCGACTGGGTTCCGCGCGTGTGCTTCCTCGGCGGCGAATCCAGCGGCAAGAGCACGCTCGCCGCCGCGCTGGCGGCACGCCACGGCACAGCGCCGGTCGCAGAGTACGGCCGCGAGCTGTGGCTGCAGCAGAGCGGCGATTTGAAAGAGCCCGACCTGCTGCGCATTGCGCAAACGCAGCAGGCGCGCGAGGCCGAGATCGCCGCGACGGCACCGCGCATCGTGTTCTGCGACACCTCGGCGCTCACCACCTTGTTCTACGCGCTCGATGGGTACGGCCGCGCCGACCCCGAACTCGCCGAACGCGCACGGCGGCCCTACCGGTTGAACGTGCTGTGCGAGCCCGACTTCCCCTTCGTGCAAGACGGCACACGGCGCGGCGATGCATTCCGCCGGCACCAGCACGCGTGGTACCTGCGCGAGATCGCCGAACGCCAATTGCCGGTGCTGCGCGTGCACGGCCCATTGGCACAGCGCGTGCTACAGGTCGAAGCAGCGCTCGGCATTCAGCCGCCCGAACCGTCGCCCCCCTGCTAAGCTGCGCGCGCCGCACCCGCGGGCCCTTCCACCGCCGACCCGCATGGATTTCGCCACCTTCCTCGTCCAGTGCCTCAACGCCGTCCAGTACGGCCTGCTGCTGTTTCTGCTGGCGAGCGGGCTCACGCTGATCTTCGGGATCATGGGCGTGATCAACCTCGCGCACGGCAGCTTCTACATGCTGGGCGCCTACATGGCCTTCGGGCTGGCGCCCTTCTTCGGCGGCAACTTCATCGGCATGCTGCTGGTGGGCGTGCTGCTCGCCGCGGCCTTCGGCTACCTGCTGGAGTGGCTGTTCTTCAGCTACCTGTACCAGCGCGAGCACCTGCAGCAGGTGCTGATGACGTATGCGCTGATCCTGGTGTTCGAAGAGCTGCGCAGCCTGCTCGCGGGCAACGACGTGCATGGCGTGCAGGCGCCTGCGTGGCTCGCCGGCAGCATCGCTCTCGGCGAGTTGATGAGCTACCCGGTGTACCGGCTCTTCGCCTCGGCCGCCTGCATCGTGATCGCGCTCGGCCTCTACGCACTGGTGAACCACACGCGGCTGGGCATGATGGTGCGCGCCGGTGCAAGCAACCGCGACATGGTGCGCGGCCTGGGCATCAACATCAAGCTGCTCTACCGCGGCGTGTTCGCAGCCGGCGTGGCGCTCGCGGCACTGGCCGGCATGATCGCCGCGCCGATGTCGTCGGTGTACCCCGGCATGGGCGGCAGCGTGCTGATCATCTGCTTCGTGGTGGTGGTGATCGGCGGCATCGGCTCCATCACCGGCGCGCTGATCGCCTCGCTGCTGGTGGGCTTCGTCGACACCTTCGGCAAGGTGTTCTTCGCCGAGTACAGCGGTGTGGGCGTGTACCTGCTGATGGCGGTGGTATTGGTGTGGCGGCCGCAGGGCCTGATGAAGCGGAGCTATTGATGACCGCGCCACGTCTTTCCTGGTGGGTGCCGGTGATCGCGGCGCTGGTGCTGCTGTGCTTGCCGAGCGTGTTGTCGCCATACGCGCAGGGGCTGGTCGCGAAGATCATGGTCTATGCGGTCTTCGCGCTGAGCCTCGAGTTGCTCGTCGGCACGACCGGTCTCGTGAGCCTGGGGCACGCGGCCTTCCTCGGCATCGGTGCCTACGTCACCGTGCTGGCCGCACCCGAGAGCGGCGGCAATGCGCTGATCTGGCTGATGCCGCTGGCCATGCTCGCGGCTGCTGTCTATGCCGTTGCCGTGGGCCTGCTGAGCCTGCGCACGCAGGGCGTGTACTTCATCATGGTGACGCTGGCCTTCGCGCAGATGGCGTACTTCGTGTTCCACGACACCAAGCTCGCCGGCGGCAGCGACGGGCTCTACCTCTACGTGCGGCCGGTGCTCGGCCTCGGCAGCATCACGCTGCTCGACCCGGCCGAAGGCAGGCAGCTCTACGTGCTGGTGTGGGCGGTGCTGGTGGCCACCTACGCACTGCTCGCACTGCTCACGCGCTCGCGCTTCGGCCATGCGCTGGCCGGCATCCGCGTCAACGAGCAGCGCATGCGAGCGGCCGGCTACCGCACGCAGCACTACAAGCTCGCGGCCTTCGTGATCGCCGGCGCGCTGGCTGGGCTGGCCGGTTGCCTGCTCGCGGTGAAGGACGGCGTGGTGAACCCCGAGCTGCTGTCGTGGCACGAGTCGGGTGCGGTGCTGTTGATGCTGATCCTCGGCGGGCTCGGCCACCTGCGCGGCGCTGTGATCGGCGCGGTGGCGTTCACGCTGTTGAAAGAGTTCTTCGCGAGCGAAGGCCTGGTCGGCCCGCTGGCGGCGCATTGGCAGCTGAGCCTGGGGGTGAGCATCATCGTGCTGGTGGCCGCACTACCGCGCGGGCTGATGGGCTTGCGGTCGCTGTGGAGGCCACGTGGCTGACGCCCCCGCCTTGCAAGCCACCACGCTGACGCGGCGCTTCGGCGGGCTCACGGCCGTGAACGCGGTGTCGCTGAGCTTGCACGTCGGCGAGGTGCACGCGGTGATCGGCACCAACGGCGCGGGCAAGTCGACGCTGGTGAACCTGCTGTCGGGCGAGTTGGCGACCGATGAAGGCCACGTGACACTGGGCGCGCATGACGTGACGCACTGGCCGCAACCCAAGCGCGCGCGCGCCGGCATCGGCCGCAGCTACCAGCGCAGCACCCTCTTCGGCGAGTTCAGCGTGCTCGAGAACTGCCGGCTCAGCGCGCAGTCCGCCTTGCAGCGGCCGTGGCATGTGTGGCAAACGGCATCGCGTTGCGACCAGAGCCTCGCGGTCGCGCAAGAGGTTCTCGCCACCACCGGCTTGGCCGACGTGGCCTCGCGCATCGCCGGCACGCTGAGCCACGGCCAGAAGCGCCAGCTCGAAGTGGCCATGTGCTTGGCGACCCGCCCGCAGGTGCTGCTGCTCGACGAGCCGCTGGCCGGCATGGGCGCCGAAGAGACCGAGCGCATGCTGGCCCTGCTGCAAAGCCTGAAGCCCACGCATGCGGTGCTGCTGATCGAGCACGACATGGACGCCGTGTTTCGCGTGGCCGACCGCATCACCGTGATGGTCGACGGCCAAGTGATCGCGAGCGACGTGCCGGGCCGCATCCGCACCCACCCCGAGGTGCTGCGCGCCTACTTGGGTGAGGCCTTCGCGTGATGCTTGCGATCACCGCATTGAATGCGCACTACGGCGACAGCCACGTGCTGCGCGGCGTTGATCTCACGCTCGCCACCGGCACGGCACTCGGCCTGCTCGGCCGCAACGGCATGGGCAAGACCACGCTGATCCGCACACTGATGGGTTATGTGCGCGCCACCGGCGGGCGAGTGCAGTGGGATGGCCGCGACGTGACCGGCCAGGCCCCCGAGCGCATGTCGCGCCTCGGCATCGGCTATGTGCCCGAGGGCCGCGGCATCTTCGGCAACCTCAGCGTGCGCGAGAACCTGGTGATGGCGGCGCGCGCCGGTGTCGACGGCCAACGCGTGTGGACGCTCGACCGCGTGCTGGCCACCTTCTCGCGGCTGTCAGAGCGCCTGTCGCACGGCGGCCAGCAGCTCTCGGGCGGCGAGCAGCAGATGCTGGCCATCGGCCGTGCGCTGATGACCAACCCGCGCCTGCTGATCCTCGACGAAGCCACCGAAGGCCTGGCCCCGCTGATCGTGGCCGAGATCTGGCGCGTGGTGAGCGAGATCCGCACGACCGGCATCAGCACGCTGATCGTCGACCGCAACTACCGCGCCGTGCTCGCGCACACCGACCGCGCCGTGGTGCTCGAAAAAGGCTGCGTGGTCGCCGACGCCAGCTCGGCCGAACTCGCGCAAGACCCTGATGCGCTGGCCCGCTGGCTGGGCGTGTAGGCTGCGATTTTTCTTCGCTTCCAACGCAAGGGCACACCATGATTCTCGAACTCGCCGACATCCGCATCGCCCCCGGCAAGAACGCCGAGTTCGATGCAGCCATCCAATGCGGCGTCGAAACCGTGATCTCGCAGGCCAAGGGCTTTCTGGGCTATGAGGTCCGCAAGGGAGTGGAGTCGCCCGAGCGGTATGTGTTGATGATTCGCTGGGCAACGCTCGAGAACCACACGGTGGACTTTCGCGAGGGGCCGCTGTTTCCGCAGTGGCGGGCCATCGTAGGGCCGTTTTTTGCGGCTCCGCCGGTGGTGGAGCACTTTTCGTTGGTGGTGGCGTCCGTTTGAGATTTGTCGGCGCTTCGCGTGGGTATTTCTTCTGCCTACCGGCTCACGCAGTGAACAAACACCACGCAAAAGCACAACAAGGCTTCGATCCGCCGCAGGCGGACCCTGTCCTGAGCCCCGTCGAAGGGTCAGCCCGAACGGATGGTGGCGCGCAAAACGGGCGGCGGTGCGCGAGCCAGGCTTCTACAAGCCGAACGGAGGCAGTATGCAAAGGCAAGCGCTGGTGGAGACGCGCTCACGCAATCGGCACATGAATATCCGTAATCAACTCCTCCGCCGGCACCACCGACGCATCACTCACATACAGCTCATAAGGCGCCGCATCCCGCAGCGCCACCTTTGAAGCAGGCACCCAATCCCGGTAGATCGCCCGCCACGTCTGCCACAAGGTGTTGTACGGCCCGATGTGCCGAAACACCGCCCACTTCCCCGCCTCGATGCGCTCGCATGTGACCCCCGGCGTCGATGCCAGATCCGGCGCAGGCCCGTCGAACGACAGAGCCGCGACGAAGCGCACATCCGGGTCGTCGGGCGACTTCATTTCGTCAGGGCACACCGCCAGGCACCCGGTCTGGCGCGAGGCAACGCCCAGCGCCTCGGCCGCAGGGAACAAACGTGCGAACGCACGTTGTGCCGCAGCCGTCATGTCGTTGTTGACGGCGCCGTGCTCGGTGGCGCACAGCAGCTGTTGGGAAGGCAGGTCGCGAATCGTCGGTTGAAGCATGGTCTTTCTCCTTTGAAGGCGTGCAGGAATCGCCGCCATCCCTGAGCCGATGCGCGGGTCCAGCACGGCTTGCCGCGCGCCGCTCGGCGACACGCCGAACTGGCGGCGCATGGCCTTGGCGAGCGATGCCCCGCCGTCGAAACCGTGGTCCAGCGCCACGCTGCCCACCGAGGCCGACGACGTGCGCAAAGCGCCGATGGCCGCGGCCAGCCGCGTGCGCAGCACGTACTGCGCCGGCGTCATGCCGGTCATCGCGGCGAACACGCGGTGAAAGTGGAAGCGCGACATGAACGCCACCTCGGCCAGCACGCTGCCGTCGAGGTCATCGCCCAGGTGGGCCTGGACGTAGGCGACGACGCGGTTGACACGCTGGCGGTAGGAAAGCTCGGACTGGTTTCGCATCAGGTTCAGGAAGACGACAGCCTCACTGTAGGAAACGCCACCCGTTCGCGCGCGTCCAGGATTGCTCGAATGCGCAAACCGTTCGCACCCGCCCTGCGGTGTTTCGCGCCCGAGCCGCACCGTTCGTCGCAACACCGCTGCTGCGGGCGCCGTCGATCCGCATGATGCAGGCATCGAAGCAACCCACCCGGAGAATCCTCATGGCCACCGCCCTCCTCGCCGCAGCCGAACGCAAGAAAGTCGGCATGCTGATCCCGCCGCCGGTCCTGGCAGGCGCACTCGCCAAGCTGGGTGTGCTGGCCCAGGTGGTGTGGCTCGGCGGATTGAGCTTTTCGCTGATGCGCAGCGTGATCGGCGGGCTGCTGCTGGCGGCGGCGCTGGGGCTGGTCATTGCCTGCGGCCGGCTGTTCAAGCGGGCCGGCACGCCGGTGCGGCCGATCTCGCCGGTGACCGCGATCGTGCAGCGCGGCCCCTACAGCTTCAGCCGCAACCCGATGTACCTGGGCATGGCCCTGGGCCTGGCGGGCCTGGGCATCGTGCTCGGCAGCTACTGCATCGCCGCGGCTGCGCTGGTGTTCCTGGCCGTCGTGCACCACACGGTGGTGCTGCCCGAAGAACGCTACCTCGAACGGCTGCACGGCGAAGCGTTTCGCCGCTACAAGCAACAGGTGAGCCGCTGGATCTGATCAGGCGGCCCGCGCCACCGCCAGCCACTTGTCCAGCGTAGCCGGCTCGGCCAGCAGCGCCGCGCTCTCGCCGCGGTGCACCACCGCGCCGCGGTCGAGCACCACCGCGTGCTGCGTGATCGGCAAGATCATCCGCGGGTTCTGCTCGACGATGATGGCCGACATGCCTTCATCGCGCACCACGCGGGCGATGCTGCGCAGCAGCTCTTCCACGATGATGGGCGCCAGGCCTTCGAGCGGTTCGTCGAGCAGCAGCAGCTTGGGGTTCAACACCAGCGCGCGCGCCACGGCCAGCATCTGCTGCTCGCCGCCCGAGAGCTGGTTGCCCATGTTCGATTTGCGTTCGGCCAGACGCGGGAACATCTCGTAGGCACGCTGCACCGTCCACGGGCCGGGCCGGGCGACGGCGGTGAGGTTCTCGTCGACGGTGAGCGACTTGAAGATGTTGCGCTCTTGCGGCACCCAGCCGATGCCGGCAGCGGCGCGCTGGTGGGGCGCAAGGGCCGTGATGTCCTGCCCGGCGAGCACGACGCGCCCAGCATGCCGGCGCGTCACGCCGATCAGCGAATTCATCAGCGTGGTCTTGCCGGTGCCGTTGCGGCCCAGCAGGGCGAGCGACTGGCCTTGTTCCAGCGCAAGGTCGATGCCCTGCACCACCACCGCCTCGCCGTAACCCGAGCGCAGGCCTTCCACGCGCAGCAGCTCAGCCATGCTGGCCCTCCCCGAGATAGACGGCTTTCACGCGCGGGTCGGTCGAGATGCTGGCCACGTCGCCTTCAGCGAACACCGCGCCGTTGACCAGCACGCTCACCGTGCGCGCGAAGTTGAACACCAGGTCCATGTCGTGTTCGATCAGCAAGATGGACACCTCGGGCGGCAGCGCGTTGATGGTGTCGAAGATCTCCTGCCGCTCGCCTTCGGGCACGCCGGCCACGGGTTCGTCGAGCAGCAGCACGCGCGGCTTCGATGCAATCGCGGTGGCAATCTCGAGCAGCCGGCGCTTGCCGTAGGCCAGCAGCTTGACCTTCTGGTCCATCACGTCGTCGAGGCGGAATTGCTTCAGCAGCGACTCGCAGGCCACGGCCACACGCGGGTCGCTGCCGAGCGGCTTCCACCATTGGCGGCTGATGCCCAATTGCGCCGACACCGTGAGCGCGAGCGACTGCAGCGGCGTCAGCTCGTTGAACAGCTGGTTGATCTGGAAGGTGCGCACGATGCCGCGGCGCACGCGGTGGTGCGGCGCGAGCTGGGTGATGTCTTGCCCGTCGAGCGAGATGCGGCCCGAGGTGGGCTCGACCACGCCGGTCAGCAGGTTGACGAGCGTGGTCTTGCCCGCGCCGTTGGGGCCGATCAGCGCATGGCGTGCACCGGTCTCGACCTTCAGCGACACGTCGTTGGTCGGCGTGATGCCGCCGTAGCGCTTCAAGAGGCTGTGAGTCTCTAGGACGATGCTGCTCATCGTTTCTTCATCCAGGTCCAGGGGCGGATCAAACGATCGCGGCCAACCAGCATCAACACCAGCAGGAACAGGCCCAGCCAGAAGGTCCAGTACTGCGGCGTCCAGGCCGAGATCACGTCGTGCAGCAGCTTGAAGGCGATGGCGCCGAAGATGCCGCCATACAGGTAGCCGGTGCCGCCGATCACCAGCACCAGCATGACGTCGGCGCTGCGGTGGAAGTCCAGCCCGTCGAGTGAAGCAAAGCCCGAGGTCTGCGCCAGCAAGGCGCCCGCCACGCCGGCGAGCGCCGCGGCCAGCGTGTACACCGCAGCCAGTCGCGCATTGACCGACATGCCGATGCTGGTGGCGCGCAAGCGGTTGTCGCGCAGCGCCTTCAGCGAGTAGCCGAAAGGCGAATGCACCACGCGGCGCGCGATGAACACACCCAGCACCAGCACGACCAGGCTGTAGGCGTAGGCGGTGCGGCCGTACAGGTCGAACTCGAAGCGGCCCAGAAGCGGCCCCATCGCCACGCCCTGCAGGCCGTCGGCACCGCCGGTCAGCCAGTCGAGTTTGTTGGCCAGTTCGTACAGCACGGCGGCCACACCCAGCGTGACCATCAGGCGCGTGAGGTCGGAGCCACGCAGCACCAGCACGCTGCACAGCGCGCCCAGACCGGCCGACGCCACCATGGCAACCGCGAGACCGACCAGCGGGTCGGGCATCACGTGCTTGGCGAACAGCGCCGCCACGTAGGCGCCGAAGCCGAAGAACGCCGCATGGCCCAGCGACACGATGCCGGCGAAGCCGAGGATCAGGTCGAGCGACAGCGCGAACAGCGCCAGGATCGCGATCTCGTTGAGCAGCAGCGCATGGCTGCCCGCGAAAAAGAGCGACAGCAGCGCGACGCCGCCCAGCGCCAGCTCCCACCAACGCCATGCCGCGTTCGCACGCAAGGATGTCTGCACGGCGCTCATTTCGCCCCCTTGTGGCCGAACAGGCCCTGCGGGCGCAGCGTGAGGATCACGATCATCAAGGTGTAGACGATGAAGGCGCCGAGCTTGGGCGCGTAGTACTTGCCCATCACGTCGGCAATGCCCAGCATCAGCGCGGCCAGCAGCGGGCCGGTGATGGTGGTGGTGCCGCCGACCGAGACAACGATCAGGAAATAGACCATGAACTTGAGCGGAAACGTCGGGTCGAGCCCGAGCACTTCGGCACCGAGTGCACCGCCCAGGCCGGCGAGGCCGGAGCCCACTGCAAAGGTCATCAGGAACACCTGATTGACGTTGATGCCCAGGCCTTGCGCGACGCGCGGGTCGTCGACCGCGGCGCGCAGCCGGCTGCCGAAGCGCGTGCGCGAGAGCACCATCTGCAATGCGAGCGTCAGCAGGCCGCAGATCACGATGATGAAGAGGCGGTACTTGCCGATGCCCACCGCCGCCAGGTCGAAGCGGCCTTGCAGGTAGCTGGGCACCGAGATCATCTGCTGCTGCGAGCCGATGAAGTAATCGACCGCCGTCACCGCCATGAACACCAGACCCAGTGAGAACAGCACCTGGTCGAGGTGGGGCCGCGAATACATCGGCCGGTACAGCGTGCGTTCGAGCAGTGCGCCGACCAGCGCGGTGAACACGAAGGCCAGCGGCAGCGTGGCAAGGAAGGGCACGCCGAGCCGGTTCATCAGCAGCACGGTGACGTAGCCACCGGCCATCGCGAACGCGCCATGCGCCAGGTTGATGAAGTTCATCAAGCCCATGGTCACGGCCAGCCCGACGGCAAGCACGAAGAGCAGCATGCCGTAGGCGATGCCGTCGAAGAGGAGAGTCAGCATGCGAATTCAGAACGGTAGCGAAGCGTGGTGAGCGAAGAGGGCGCGACGGAGCGCCGGGCCGCCCCAAGCCCGGCGCACTCTCCCTCGGGGGGATGGCGCCGCCAGGCGTCAGGGGGCCGTCATCACTTCGTCTTGCCCGGGTCCTTCACCGCCTTCTGCACGTCGAACTCCTGGTTGTAGAGCTGGCCGTTCACGCGCTCGACCTTGCGGATGTAGATGTCTTGCACCACGTCGCGCGTCTGCGCGTCGATCATCACCTGGCCGCGCGGGCTTTCGAAGACCTGGCCCTTCATCGCGGCCAGCAGGTCGTCGCCGCCGCCCTTGCCCTTGGTGGCTTCGAGCGCCTTGTAGATCACGCGCATGCCGTCGAAGCCGGCGACGGCCATGAAGTTGGGGCGGAACTTGTTGGCGGCTTCGAAGGCGGTGACGAACTTCTTGTTGGCCGGCGAGTTGTGCGAAGCCGAGTAGTGCTGCGCGGTGACCACGCCCAGCGCCACGTCGCCCATGTCGTTGAGCTGGTCGTCGTCGGTGATGTCGCCGGTGCCGATGAGCTTGATGCCCGACTTGTCGAGCCCGCGCTCGGCAAACTGCTTCATGAAGGCCGCGCCCTGGCCCGAGGGCAGGAACACGAACACCGCATCGGGGTTCGCATCGCGCACCTTCTGCAGGAAGGGCGCGAAGTCGGGGCTCTTCAGCGGCGAGCGGATCTCGGCCACCACCTCGCCGCCGTTGAGCTGGAACTGGCTCTTGAAGAACTTCTCGGCGTCGATGCCCGGCGCGTAGTCGGCCACCAGCGTGACGACTTTCTTGATCTTGTTCTTGCCCGCCCATTCGCCCATGCTGACCGCGGCCTGCGGCAGCGTGAAGCTGGTGCGCACGATGTAGGGCGAGGCGGTGGTGATGATGGAGGTGGCCGCAGCCGTCACGACCATCGGCGTCTTGCTCTGCGTGGCGATGGGCGCAGTGGCCATGGCCAGCGGCGTGAGGCCGAAGCCGGCCAGCACGTCGACCTTGTCGTTCACCACCAGTTCTTGCGCGATGCGGCGGGTGGAGTCGGCGACGCCGGCGTCGTCTTTGATGATCAGCTCGATCTTGCGGCCGGCCACGGTGCTGCCGTTCTGCGCCATGTAGAGCTTGGCGGCGGCTTCGATCTGGCGGCCGGTCGAGGCCGATTGCCCGGTCATCGGGAGAATGAAGCCGATTTTGAACGGCGCCGTCTGGGCGAAGCTCGCGGATGGGCACAGGGGCAGGCACAGGGCAAGCGCGGCGGCGGACAGTCCCTTGAGGACGTGGCGTTTTTTCATGGTGATATCTCCAAGACGGGAAGGCGGTGAACGCCCGTGAATGTGCGGTATCGACGCATCATCCGGCAATTGGGGTGTTCGACTAGCAGCTATGCCGTTGCGACATAGCTGCTAGATTGATTTTCAGTCGCTGCGATAGGCCGTGTCCAGCACCACCCCGCCGCCGTTGACGCGCGAGACGCAGGCGCACAGGCGCTGGTTGCTCTGCTGCTCATGCGGGCTGAGGAACACGTCGCGGTGGTCGATGTCGCCCTGGACCGAGAGCACGTCCATCGTGCACAGGCCGCATTCGCCCCGGCAGCAGTCGAACAAGGTTTCGACGCCCGCGTCGTTCAACACGTCGAGCAGGCTGCGGTCGGCCGGCACCTCGATGCGCAACTGGTGGCGTGGCAGCTCGACCCAGAACGGCTGAGCCGCGTGGTGGCCGCTGTTGCCGAAGGTCTCGAAGCGCAGGTCGGCGCTCGGGCGGCCTGCGTGCGCCCAGGCCTCGCGCGCCGCGTCAAGCAGCGCGATCGGGCCGCACACCAGCATCTGCGCGCGCGGCGCGAGTGCGGCGATCTCGGCGGCCAGGTCGATGCGCTGGCCGGCGTCGCTGCAGAAGGTCTGCAGCCGTTCGCCGAGCGACTGCTTCAGCACATCGGCCAGCACCAACTCATCGGCGCAGCGTGCCGCATAGCGCATGCGAACGTCGGCACCCTTGCCTGCCAGCATCTGCGCCATGCCGGCCAGCGGCGTGATGCCGATGCCGCCGGCCACCAGCAGGAACTGCGGCGCGCTGAACGAGAGTTCGAAATGGTTGTTCGGCTCGCCGATCATCAGCTCGGCGCCGATCTCCAGGCTCCACATGAAGCGCGATCCGCCGCGGCCCGGGTCGGCTCGCTTCACTGCGATGCGGTACACGTCGGGGTCATGGAGGCCGACCAGCGAATAGGAACGAGTTTCTTCGCGGCCATCGACGATCACGCGCAGGTTCAGGTGGCTGCCCACCGTCCACGGTTTCACGCCGCCTTCAGGGCGGATCTCGAACTCTCGCACCGTGGGGCTCAGGTTGCGGTGCGCCCGGATGTGGGCGGGGTGCCATTGCTGGTTGTTACGCATGGGGAAAGTCTTTCAAAAGTCTCCGTTCGGGCTGAGCTTGTCGAAGCCCTTCGACAGGCTCAGGGTGAACGGAGATCTGCGGTTAGCGGTGATTGGGCGTTGCGCGGCGGCGGATCAGGCTCGCGCCGGGCAGGCGCTGCAAGCTCTGGTGGCTTTGCAGCGCCTGCTGCAGGTTCTTGTGGGCGATGCGCGCGTGCTCGCGCATCAGGGCTTCGGCGCGGGCGCCTTCGCGCTGCACGATGGCCTCGATGACCGAACGGTGCTGCTCTTGCGCGACGACAAGGATGTCGCGCGCGTCAGGCCCGGTCGAGCGCGCCATCACGAAGCCGTTGGGCGACGCGAAAGGCAGCGTCTTGGCGCGTTCGAGCTGGCGCGCCACCAGGTCGCTGCCGGCCATTTCGGACAGCAGCGCGTGGAAGCGGCCGTTCTGCTCCACATAGCCGGTGAATGAGTCTTCGCTCAGCTCAGGTTGCGCCAGCAGGTCGTCGATGCGGGCGATGCAGTCGCGCGCATCGGCCAGCAGCACCGAGGTGATGCCGCGCTCGGCCGCCAGGCGCGCGGCCAGGCCTTCGAGCGTGCCGCGCACTTCGATCGCGTCGTGGATGTCGGCCTCGGAGAAATCTTTCACCGCGAAGCCGCCGTTGGGCAGCGCTTCGAGCAAGCCTTCTTCCTGCAGCCGCACCAGCGCCATGCGGATCGGCGTGCGCGAGGCGCCCAGCATCTCCACCAGCGCCAGCTCGGCGATGCGGCTGCCGGGCTTGAGCTCGCCGCCGACGATCAGCTCGCGCAGCTTGAGCTGGGTGCGAACGGTCTGCGAGGTGCCTGCGTCATCTGCTATTTCAAGTTTGGTGCTCATCGTGGTTTTTTTTGGACGCAAAGGGCGCGAAGAGAAGACGCAAAGGTCGCCAAGAAAGAAGGAAGTTTTTCCTTTGCGTTCTTTGCGTCTTCCCTTTGCGCCCTTTGCGACAACTCTTTTAAGCAGCGGTGCGCAGAGGAATCACCTTCGGCGCGCCCGGCGGCGGGGCTTCGGCTTTCACCATCTTCTCGATCAGCTTGCGCGCCCACATCGAGCCGGCATCGATGTTGAGGTTGTAGAAGCTGTAGCCCGGGTGTTCGTCGATGGCCTGCTGCTGGGCTTCGAGGATGAGTTCGTCCTCGCGGAAGATGCCGGCCACGCCTTCGCGCAGGTCGTGCGTGAGGCGCTGCTCGCCGAGGCAGTAGTTGCGCGCGAAGGCCCAGAAGTAGTGGCAGGTGCCGTCGGCCTCGGGCGTGATGGTGTTGAGCACGAAGCCGTTGACGCCCTTCGAGCGGTCGCCTTGCGGCGCGCCGGTGCCGGTGGGCGCCACACCCACGTCGATGGCGATGGTGCACGGCGCCTCGAAGCGGATGATCTGCCAGCGGTCGACCTGGCCTTCGTAGCCGGTGGCGTGCTTCAGCTGGCCGGCCCAGAAGGGGGGCGCGTCGATGCCTTCCATCCAGCGCGTGACGGTCGCCGTCTTGTCGCCATGCGTCGCGACGAAGGGCGCCTCGGCCACGGCGCGCTGGCCGATGCTGGAGCCGTGCACGAAGGTCTCGTGCGTCAGGTCCATCAGGTTGTCGAGCACCAGCCGGTAGTCGCACTTCACGCGGATCAGCTTGCCGTCGCCGGCCCAGGCCGGGTCGTCGTTCCAGTGCAGGTCGGGCACCTTCGATTCATCGGCCAGCGCCGGGTCGCCCGGCCAGACCCAGATGAAGCGGTGCTTCTGCACGACCGGAAACGACCGCACGCAGGCCGAGGGGTTGATGGTTTCCTGCGAGGGCATGTGGGTGCAGCGGCCGTCGCCGTTGTAGACCAGGCCGTGGTAGCCGCAGGTGATCTCGTCGTCGTGCAGCGTGCCCTTGGAAAGCGGCAGCAGGCGGTGCCAGCAGGCGTCTTCGAGCACGGCCACCGAGGCGTCCTTGCGGCGGAACATGACGATCTTCTGGCCGCAGATGGTGCGGCTCAGCAAGGCCGCCTTCACCTCCACGTCGTAGGCGGCGGCGTACCAGGCATTGAGGGGGAACGACGGAATGGCGGGCTTCATGGCGGCGGCTTTCTGAATACGCGTTGTATACAAAGAAAGTCTAGCCGGCCTTCAGAGCCACCGAAATAGCGGGTTTACCCTTGTTTCAAGGCAAGCCCTGTATTCAGCAGCGGCCGGGCTACTACCATCTTCCCTTTTCGCGACCTGTCAGGAGACATCATGAGCACGCGCACCCATCCCCCCTTCCGCGCCGACCACGTGGGCAGTTTTCTTCGGCCCAAGCGCCTGCTCGAGGCGCGCGAGAAGAAGGCCAAGGGCGAAATCTCGGCCGCCGAACTGCGCAAGGTGGAAGACGACGCCATCACCGAGATCGTCAAGTTCCAGGAAGACGTGGGCCTGCAAAGCATCACCGACGGCGAGTTCCGCCGCACCTACTTCCACATCGACTTTCTCGAGCAGCTCGGCGGCGTGAAGACCGACATCCCGGTGACCATCATCCGGCCCGACGGCAGCGAAGAGCTGGCCCCGCCGGTGATGAAGGTGATCGACAAGGTGCGCCACATCAAAGACATCCAGCTTGCCGACTTCCAGTACCTGAAGAGCCAACTCTCGCCCGGCAGCACGGCCAAGGTGACCATCCCCTCGCCGACGATGCTGCACTTCCGCGGCGGCCGCGCCGGCATCAGCCGCGAGCACTACCCCGAGCTCGAGCCCGCGTTCTATCAAGACGTGGCCAATGCCTACGGCGACGAGCTGCGCTCGCTCGCCGCCGCCGGCTGCACCTACGTGCAGATGGACGACACCAACATGGCCTACCTGTGCGACGAGCACATGCGCGAAGCCGCCCGCAGCCGCGGCGACGACCCCAACGAACTGCCGCACCGCTACGCCAAGTTCATCAACCTCGTCGTCGCGCAAAAGCCCGCCGGCATGACGCTCGCCATGCACCTGTGCCGCGGCAACTTCAAGAGCACGCACGCCGCAGCCGGCAACTACGAGCCGGTGGCCGAGGCGCTGCTGGCGGAGATGGACCTCGACGCCTACTTCCTCGAATACGACGACGACCGCTCCGGCGACTTCCGCCCGCTGCGCTACCTGCCCAAGGGCAAGATCGTGGTGCTGGGCCTGGTCACCACCAAGTTCGGCGAGATGGAAAGCAAAGATGCGCTCAAGCGCCGCATCGACGAAGCTGCGAAGTACGCGCCGATGGAGCAGCTGTGCCTGAGCCCGCAATGCGGCTTCTCGAGCACGGTGCACGGCAACAACATCGCGGTGGAAGCGCAGCGCAACAAGTTGAAGCTGGTGGTGGAGACGGCGCGTGAGGTGTGGGGGAGTTGATTCAGTTGCAGGGCGTCGGAGCGGTGCCCTGGCACGTCAACGCAGACGTAGGACTCGACCGGTCGCGGAGCCGGTTGTTCGGAGCTGCACACACGTCAATGCGACGGGTGCATGCCGCGCTGCTTGGCGCCTGGGCGGAGGGACGGGCGGGTTGTGTACGCCATACGACCGGCCACTCTTGCAATGGGCTTGGCTCGTCGGCTAGGAGCTGACCCCGCATGAAGTCAAGCGGGATCGCACAACCAGAGATGGCGCAACACGATCGGGTTGTCCCGACCGTGAAGTACGGGCGCCGAACGCAGGTGCGAGGTCTGAACGACGGCACGTGTATGCGCACACCCGGCAGGTGCAACCTGGACAGGTCCGGACTCCAGGGCCAACCGCTGGGCGTTGGTTTGCACGAGCGATCCCGCACGACGGCGCTTGAAGTGCGTCGTGAGCGCCGAATCAGGCTGGCGGTCCGTGGCTGAGAAGACGTAGGCCACCATGTGTGCATGGGGCATGCGCCAGGCATAGCGCCCGTCCAGGAACCGCTGAATGCCCTCGTCGCCGTACTGGGTCAGCCGGCGCTGGCGGTGCAGCACCTTGCATTCCAAGAAGAGCGCATCGTGGCGCGCATGGCTGATGCCGGGGCGCGGCCGTGCGGGGTAGACGGTGATATCGGGTGTCTTGTCGATCGACACGCCCAGCCAGTCAGACAGCTTTGAATCGCGGGCGGGCATGCCGAAGAAATTGGCCGTGAAGCCGGGCACTGAGCCGGCTGTGCGCATGTCGACGAGGATGTCGAGCAAGCAGTCGGTGATTCGGTCTTCGTCGTGCGTGGCCAAGATCGCCTGGTGGTCACGCAGCATCGTGCGCCAAGCCTCGCGGATCGCCTGTTCCACCACGACGATCACGCCGGGATTCCACGCCGGAAATGTGTCGTATTGGGCAGGCGCCCTCCCAAGGCTGGTAAACATCACGTTGGCGATGCCCCCGCGTGATCGCGGACAAAGACAAAGGGCTCGTCTGGCGCTTGAAACGACTGCACCAGATCGAGTGCCAGGCCACGTGCTTCAGTCATCGTCCAGTAGCGCTTCTGGTCGAGCAGGCCAAGGACGGTCCGATCCTTGAGCTTGATCATGACGCGGCTGCTCCAATAGCTTTGCGCGAAGGTCACAAGATCGGCGAGATCGGAAGCGGGCACTGGGTTCCCGTCCAACCTGGGGCCCGCGCTCAACTCGATAAAAACCCATCCATCGATGGGGCGTGCACTCAGCTCCTTCAGTCGGAGACCATCGGCGAACGGCATCATGATCGAGAACACTTCGCCACAAAACGTGTCACGCAGGGCTGCGGTGGTCGGCGCGGTTGCGTGTTTGGAGACATCGGTGAATGGCAGCTCCATCTCCAGCGTGTCGCGCACCAACTGACGGTCCGGCACACTCAAACCATGCAGGTCGAAGACCAACATGTCCAGATCCGACCAATCCACGTTGCCTTCGCGCAGCTCGGCTGCTACGGAGCGAAGCCGCTTCCACTGGTCGGGTCGCACCAGCTCCTCGCGGACCAGAGGAAACTCCATCAGGTCCTTCTGCAGCGACGAATCACGCTCAACGCCGAACTTCGGGCTGGTGAGCAACTGGTGGTACAGGAACAGGTCGCTGTAGGAGACGACGTATATCAAGTCCATCAACCTCGCCAGCTCGGGCTTGTTAAACGCCGACAGGCCGATGAAGCCCTTGCGGTAGGCCACATCGGTCGCCGCGAAAAGCGCACCCCGTATCGTGCGATCGGCCTTGGGTGACTCTCGCAACAACAGTAGCGGTCCACGATAGATCTCAGGCGACCGCGGCCACTGCAGCTTGGGCAACTCGAAGTACTCGTCCGGGGCGCCAGAAAGCCTGGCTCCTGGTGCAGCTACGAAGGCCATGTCATGCTGCACATCGAGCAGGCCGAAAAGGTGGCTGGCGTCCTCCACGCGCTTGTCTTCCGTGCCGAACTGGTAGCCGCTGGTGAAATCGCCTCCGTGCCTGGCTACCTGCTGACCTAGCGTAAGACATTTATCGCCATTCATCCGCTGCAGCAGTCCCCACCCTAGGAGGCCTCCCTTATAGACCGCTCTCAATACCTGAGGGTGGCTGCAGACCTCATGCAAAGCCAGCGGAAGGGCTGAGCCGGGATCAATACGAAACGCCCCTTCGTTTGACAACGCCGGCTCATGGCGTGGGCTGATGAAGTAGAAGCTGTCCAACGGATGAGGTGTCTCGTTGACCGCGACCATCAATGCGAACTGTGCGTCGTTCTTGGGCCAGATCTTCTCGTCCTGGCGCAGCGCCGCGAAGTTCATGACGCCGGTCACGCGCAGCCTTTCGAAAAGATGACGACGCAGCCCGAACGATTCCGCCTGGAACAAGATGCGTCCGTGCACCGCAAAGCCAATGGCACCGCCCGGCTTTGCCCACGACGATGCGGCGAGTACGAAGGCGGTATCCGGTGACCCGTAGCGTGCAACCATGGCTGCCGCTGGTGGCGTCGCTGGCTGCCCTGGATTCGCCAACAACTGGCGCAAGGTGTAGTTGAGCGCGCCTTTGCGCACGTCCTTGAAGCCATTCCACGGCGGGTTGCCGACGACGATGTCGAAAAGCCCGGCGTGGCGGCTCAGCACTTCAGCAGACAGGCTCCCCAGCAGAATGTCATTCGGCGACTCTTTGGGCGCACGCGACCGATCGAGTGCTGTCTCATCCACGGGATGCAGGATGGACCCGATCAGCTTGTCGAACTTGAGGTCGGACAGCGGGCTCGGGTCGGGATCGAGTTCGAGCGCGCACAGGTACAGACTCAAGGCGGTGACATTCAACGCATCGCGATTCACATCCAGACCGGTCAGTTGCTCCATCAGGATGCGCCGGATCGCGGCTCGTCGTGGGCGCTCACCCGACGCACGCCATTGCTCGGCAACAAGCCGCTTGAAGGCCAGCACCAGGAACACCCCGCCCCCGACCGAAGGGTCAAGGACGCGGGCACGGTCGGGAGTCGTGCTGCTCACTGCGCTGAATGCGCCGTCCACGACGATCTCTGCGAGCTTGCGCGGGGTGAAGTGGATGCTCGTCGCTTTGGCCAGTTCAGGAACAAACTGGTGCGCAAAGTCTTCGTACACTTGGCTCAGCACGTCCACTGGGACGTGCTTGAAGTAGATACCGCTCCATTGGAACGGCAACTGACCGCGAACCGCTTTGCATTGGATGTTGGTCAGGTGCCAGCACACTGTATCGGCGGACGGCGCCAGCAGCTGCTGAAGTTCGCCGTACCTCCGCGCATCGTGGTTCGATCCGCCGAGGCTGAGCAGATCGCCGTTGAAAGTCTTGTCCAACCACGTGCAGGTCTCAAGCAACGCGTCGAGGTTGCTGAAGACCGCACTGAGGTCGGTGGCTCGCCGGCTGATGCCGCGCAAATCGCCCACATTGACGATTGCCCTGTCCACCAGGAATCTGAAGAACAGCGCGCGCCCTACTAGCGCGAGCACCTGCTGGACGGTGAGCTGAGGGACTGCGCGATGAATCTCGCTCGCCGCGTCCGTCAGCAACTGGAACAGCAAACCGTCCAGCCACTGTGCTGCAGCCTTGCGCGACTTGCGCGCCCCGCGGTTGGTCGTCGCCTGGGCAGTGGTGCCGCTGAGCAAGCCCCGGAAAGTGGAGTAGCTGGCTGCCTCGGTGTCGGTGAACATCGGCGGCGGCAACGCGTCATCAATCAAAACGGGATAGACAACTACCTGTCCCGGCTCCACCACGGCAAGGTAGCGTGCATCAGCGCGGCAGGCCAGCACGCGCACGAGCTGAGCAAGCTCGTGCGGATCGCCGCGTTTGCTGCCAAGCGTGTCATGCCTAACGAAATAGACAAGCGGAGCTCCGCCGGACTCGACGACAGCATCGGGTAGCAACTCGTCGCTGTCGTCGCTACGGATAAGGTCGAGATAGCGCACATGGCGCGGCCCTGGAACGCCGCCCAGGTCGACGGTGCTCTCAGCCGTGACGCCTGCTTTGGCGAACCAGTCCTTCCATTCATCTCGCAGGCTACCCATGTCGGCGCGCCCTCGCTTGATTGGTCGCAACACTTGCCCGCCCCACGCTCTGGGGGCCAAACTCCAACTTGCGCTGGTCATCGCGCAAACCGTCCACGCCGGCGCAATGGCCGTCCACGAGACGCAAGATCTTGTGAAGATCGACGATGACTCCCGCACTCAGGCGGCCGTGGCACTCACCTAAGGCCGCCTCTGGCGGATCAGATGTCAGTAACAACTGAGGGGCAGACATCGTACGTGGGCCCACCAAAGCCTGCTGAATGGGCGACACCCATCTCGCAATCGCGTCCTTGCGCAACCCCATGCGCTCCAACTCACACAGGACGGCAACGACGGTGAGGTCATGTCGCGTGTACTCAATGGCCACTCGTTCGCTGGCTGGTCGCGCGGCGAACTCTGGCATGTCCTTTAACAGGTTGCGCAGTCGATGCCGGTCCACCTGGCCAACGGCCGCCAGGTCGGCAGAAGTGATGCGGCGCGCGAGCATCTACATATCATAGACGCAGCCTGCGTGAAATCTACGCAGACCGCCATGTCTAAGTGTGAAGCGTCCGCACTGGCATGGCTTTGCTAACGGAACGCCGAGCGCCAGCGGGTACGATCGAGAACGGTTGCGAGGTCCGCCGCATTCCATCCATATCAGGGCCGCTCCGTGGCCAACAGCGCAACTACATGGTGGACGGTCGGCTCGCCGCCTTGCTCTGCTGACACTCAGGCCCACGCTGCGAAGGACCGCAGAAGGTCGATCAGCGCCCTTCGACGCCCCGCCCAAGCAGCACTTGGCCGCATCGCAAGTTCACCGGCCCGAAGCTCACGTCGCCGAGCCGGAACAGCTTGCGCTCAACCGGCAGCCCAGGCCCCGCCCCCCGCCAACGCGCGGCTCTACCAACCGCCGCCAGATCACTTGCTGCGTTGCGGCGCAACCCGCCATCGATCGGCACCGCGCCTCATCGAAACGGCTTGCTGAGAAAGCGCGAGCCGGCCAGCCCGAAGCGCCAGGGCAGGTCCACTGCCTTGCTGATGCCGATGCGTGGCCCCGCGAGCACCGACACCGGCTTCTCGCGCGGCAGCAACTCGAAGGGCGCACGATCGAGCCGCAGGCCGTTGAAGTCACGCGTGATGCCCATCGCCTGAGCCAGACGCCCCGGGCCGGCGCACAGCAAACGCTCGTCGCCGAGCCCGCGCCGCTCGCGCATTTTGTCGAGCCCCTGCAAGGGCTCGATCGCACGGATCAGCACCGCCGCACCGTGGCCCACTTCGCGGCAAACGAAGTTCAGGCACCAGTGCAGGCCGTAAGAACGGTAGACGTACACCCGACCCGGCGGGCCGAACATCACGCCGTTGCGTTCGGTGGGGCCCGAGTAGCTGTGCGAGGCCGGGTCTTCGCGGTCGTAGGCCTCGGTCTCGACGATGCGGCCACCGATGCCGTCCAGGTAGACCTGCGCGCCGATCAGCGCGCGCGCCACCTCGTCCGAGGGCGCGAGAAAGTCGATGCGGTGAGCGGCGTCAACCAGGTCTACGCGGCGGCCGTCACTGGCTCGCCGCCTTCTTCTTGGCGCGCTGCTCCTTGAGCGCGGCCTTGCAGCCGTCGGACAGCTTGGAGCGGTTCTTCGCCATGCATTGCTTGATGCGGCCGTCGCCCGGCTGAACGCCGGGGCACAGGGTCTGCACATCGGCCTTGCAGGCTTCGACTGCCGGCCCGGCCGCAGCAGCCGGCGCATCCGCCGCAAAGACGGTCGACGACGCCACCAGGCCGAACAAGGCCAGGGCGCTCAGGGTGCGTGTGATCTTCATGAGGGGTTCTCCAAGGTCAACGGAATGGAAGGGGCTTGTGCTCAACGCGCGCTCCCCGCCGGTGTTGACCGCGCCGCCGCCCCAATCCAGCATCTTTGCCCTTCTTCACACGCTCTTCGCCTGCGCCTACGGAAACTTGCGCGCCCGGTACGAGAAGTAGCCGTAGGTCCGGTAGCTCGGCAACAAGGTCAACTGGAACGCGATGGTGCCGGTGGTGGTGTCGTATTCGGACACGTCGGTGCTCGCGCCGTTGAACTCGCCCCAGCCCACCAGCGCGTGGCCGCTCGCGAACAGCTGGGCGCTGCCGAGGTTGTAGCTGGAGTGGGCGTCGGTCGTGTAGGGCGTGAATGCCGTCAACGTCTTGCCGGCTTCGTTCAGGTCGAAGGCGACGACGCGCGACAGCACGCCGGCCGCGCCGACGTCGAACAGGCTGAGCCGGCCATCGGCCGCGCGCCGTGCGTCGTGCGGGCTGGTGAACTTCTGCGCGGCGCTGAGGCCGAACTGGTCGCAGCTGCCGCCCAGGATCCAGCTGACCGAGCCGTCGGTGCGGTTGATCTTCAGCACCGAATCGAAGTGGCGGAACGAGGCGACCCAGTTGCCGTCGCCATCGACGACCAGCGAGTTCCAGTGCGCGTAGTCGGCGCCGTTGTTGGCGCTGTAGCCGTTGCCGCGCGCCGAGCAGGCATAGAGCTCCGGGTGGTCGGTCGACAGCCAGTTGAAGACGGCAGCGCCACCGACGATCTCCTGCAGGCCGGTGCCGCCCACGAACAGCGACTGCCCGACGAGTGACGGGATGTTGGCCACCGTCTTCGACGCCCGCAGGCCGATGATGTAGTGCCCGTCGTCGACGATCACGTGGTCGTGCCCGTCGACCGCATAGGTGTTGCCGTCACTGGACGGCAGCGCCTGCACCACGGTCAGCGTGGTGAAGCTCGCATCCATCACGCGGATGCCGTTGCCCGCTTCGTCGTAGAAGCTGTAGCGCGTAGCCCCACCGGGGATCACGGTCTTCTTGAAGTCGAGGATGTCTTTGCCGGGCGAGTTGCGGTAGTAGTACGTCAGGCTGCCGTCGCTGGCGATCAAGTAGGCGAACGAGGGGCCGAAGCCATCGGGGTCGAAGGGCGTGAGGTACAGGTCGCCGGCCTCGGCACCGGTGTTGGTGCCGATGGTGTAGGGCGCCGCATCGAGCGGGCGGGCGCGCAGCACGTAGTTGGCCTTGGCGCCGCTGACGTTGTCGGTCACGGTGACGGGTGCGTCCGATGCCGAGCCCAGCGTGGCGAACGCGATGCCGATGTACTGGTTGGCGCCCACCGTGGTGGTGCCCGAGGTCACGCTGAGGTTGCAGCCGCTGCATGAGAAGCGCAGCTGTACCGTGCCGCCCGCGAGGTTGGCGCGCAGCTGCAGGTCGTTCGACGCCGCGCTGCTCGACAACAGGCCCGCGCCGCCGACGCCGACGGCATCGACCGAGCTGATCAGCCGCGCCACGGTCGGGTTGGCCGGGTTGCTCGGGCCTCGGACGTGGTCGAAATCGTCATCGTCGCCGCCGCAGCCCGCGAGGCCCGCCAACGCAAGGCAGGCGATCGATGCAACAAGGGGAACAAGGGATTTCCTGACGTGAAGCAACATGGCGGGCTCCTTGGCGTGACCGCCGGAAGAATAGCCTCCCTTCACGCGCGCCGGCTGATCGGCCCGGGCCGAAAGAAGGTTAAGCCGGCACGGAAGCCTGGTGCCCCTGGCGGCGCAGCAGCCCGCCACGTTGCCCAGGCACACGAGCGTGTAGCTCAGGTCATGGCTGACGAGGTGGGCATACAAGAGCGAGACGGTGGACAACGCGCACCACACGCCCCAGGTGCCGAGCGACAGCTGACCCCTTGTTGATGCGGCTCAGCGCAACACGTCGGCCAGCACACGTGCCAGCTCGCCGCGCTGCAGTGGCTTGGACAAGACCCGCGAGACCCCTGCCGCGGCCGCGCGCTGGGCCAGCTGTGCGCCTCCGTAGCCGGTGAGCAGCAGCACGGGCAGGTTCGGCGCAAACGCTCTCAGCGCCTCGGTCAACTGGGTGCCGCTGAGACTGGGCATGACCTCGTCGGTGATCACCGCGGCATAGCGGGCCGGGTTATCTCGCAGCGCCTGCAATGCGTCGGCCGAGCTGGTGAAGCCCACCGGCGCGTAGCCCAGGCCCTGGAGCAGCTCCTCGACCAGGCCGACCAGCGTGGGCTCGTCGTCCACCACGAGCACGGTTTGCCCCGCGCCGAAGGGCCCGGCATCGCTTGCGGACTGGGGCGCCGCAGCGGTATCGAAGCACTCCGGGAAGTACAAGGTGAATCGGGCGCCGTGCCCGGGTGTGCTCCTGACGTCGATGGCCCCGCCAAACTCGGCCACCACGCCATGCACCACCGCCAGCCCCAGGCCCGTGCCGGACTGCGCGCCACGGGTGGTGAAGAAGGGCTCGAACAGGTGCTCCATCACGCCGGGCGTGATGCCGCCGCCCTGATCCGACACGGCCAGCGCGAGGTAGTCCCCGGCAGCCAGCGCGCTGTGCGACAGCACACGGGCCGAGCCCACGTGCTCGCGCCGGAGCTGAACACTGAGCATGCCGCCCTGCGGCATCGCCTGCATCGCGTTGGTACACAGGTTCATCACGGCTTCAAAGGCCTGGGTCGGGTCACCCCGCAAGTGGCCAGCCGGCGCTTCGAGAATGCGCTCCAGAACGACGCCCGGCCGCAACGATGCCGACAGCAAGGCGAGCACCTCTTCGATGACGGATTCGAGTTCGAACACCGTCGACGCTCGGGCACCGCCCTTGCTGAACGCGAGGATGCGTTCGACCAGTGCCTTGCCTCGCTGGGCTGCCTTCAATACCTTGTCGAGATGGCGTGCTTGCGGAGTGCCTGGAGTTGCGCCGTCTTGCGCCATTTCGCCGAAGCCGATGATGCCTGCCAGCACGTTGTTGAAGTCGTGTGCCACGCCTCCGGCGAGCGTGCCGAGCGACTCGAGCCGGCTGGCCCGGATCAACTGGGCATCGAGTGAGCGTTGCGCCTCGCTGCGCTTTCGATTGGCGCGCAGCACCAGCTGAACCGCCGCGGCCATGACGGCGAGCAACAGCGCCAGCGCGATCACGGCGCCCTCTGCGGCCTCGCGCCACGACAGGAGCGCAGCCCCCAGTTCACGCGAGACCAGCACCTTCACGCCGAATCGCGGCACGCTCCGCACGGCCACCAGGCTTTCAGGCCCGTTCTGGAACCTGCGCACTTCGATGACCGGGCGATGAGCCAGCCTGCGCGCCACGCTGGCTTCGTCGTGCGTGGGCTCGCCGACGTTTTCGCCGCTCAAGCGGGCACCGTCGGCGCGCAGAACCAGCACGCGCGCGTCGGCAGCAGACAGGGCCGCCCTGAAGGCGCCCAGCAGGCTCTTGGCCGGCATGGCACCCAGGAGCCACACTCCGGAGTGGCCGGGGATGTCTTGCAAAGGAACGGCCAGCGCGATCAGCGGCTCCTTGCCTTGCTGCGGGTCGACGAACGGGCGGCTCATGGAGACTGCGTCGGCCGGCAGGCCGTCCAGGGAAGGGGCGAACGAGCGCAAGTCAGGCAAGGGCGTGGCATCGGACGCCGCGATCACCTGGCCGCCGCGATCGACCAGCCAGACCGTTTGCACGAGAGGCATCAGGCGGGCACGCACGCGCAGGGCCTGCATGGCATCGTCGCCCTTCAGCGGCACGCCTCCTTGGCGCAGCTCGCCACGCAGATCGTGCAAACCCTCTTCCGCGCCGCCCAGCCCTCGCTCGATGGCGTCGGTCAAGGCAAGGGAGAGCAGCCCGAGTTCGCGCTTCTGGCTTTCGACCGCGTCGCGCCTGAGGTGCCACAAGGCCAGCGATGCCGTGGCGGCAAGCATGGCCCACAGGCACAACGCAAGCAGCCACGGCCTCCATGAACTTGTCGAACGTGGCTGAGGGTCAGGCTGCATGCGTTGGGCCGGATTCGAATCTTCCAGAGGGGTCTGATGCAAAAGCGGCCCAAGAGTTTGCGGCAGATTGCATGGCCTCGGGCGAAGCCGTGGCAGCGAGCCGCCGCAGGCTCGATGACAAATGACATACAGCGCGCGGAGCCCGCAACATTCCCCACATGAGCCCGCAGGAGCATCGTCATGCCGGGCCGGCCGCGCCACTCCCGATGCGGCCCCGAGCCCCGGCCAACCATGAACAGAGGAAGCACCATGACACCGCATCACATCCCGAAGATTGCATGCGCCGCCGGGCTCTTTGCCATCACCATGGCCCACGCCGCCACCGGCTTTACCGTGACGTCCAACCAGGAAACGCAGGTCACACCCGGCATGAGTTCCGACGAAGTGCGGCAGGCGCTCGGGCAGCCCGAGAGCCATATCAAGTTCCGCAACGAGCCCGGCCCGACCTGGACCTACCGCCTTGTCGGCGGCGACCACACCCTCTTTGACGTCGACTTCGACGCGGATGGCAAGGTCGCCTCCACCAGCGAACGTCTCGACGAATCGGGAGACGGCGGGCCTTGAGGCGCCCGTGGAGGCCCGGCGGCAACAGGCTCGGCGCGATCGGCAATGCCGAAGCCTTGCGCTACGATGAATCGAACCGCTATGAATCGAATCGTTGCGGCAGCCGAGCGCTGCCGCCTGGCCTTCACTGCGCATGAACACAAGCACCGCTCCGCACATCCTCGTTGTCGACGACGATGCCGATGTCTGCGAACTCGTCTGCGAGTACCTGGGCAGCAACGACATGCGTGTCAGTGCAGCGAGTTCGGGGCACGAGATGTTCGAGTTGTTCGACCGGGAATCCATCGACCTGGTCCTGCTCGACTTGAAGCTTCCCGGGGAAGACGGCATGCAGTTGGCCCGCAGCCTGCGCGAGCGAGCCACCGTGCCCATCGTGCTGCTCACCGGCCGCAACGAAGAAGCCGACCGTGTGATGGGGCTCGAACTTGGAGCCGACGACTACGTCACCAAGCCCTTCAGCCCCCGCGAACTCCTTGCCCGCGTGCGAGCCGTGTTGCGGCGCTACCAGGTGCAGGCCACTTTGCCGGAGCGCGACAACTCGCGCCGCGCGTTTCGCTTCTCGGGCTGGGAACTGAACCTGCGCACGCGGCGCCTGGTGTCGCCCGACAGCACGTCGGTGGAGTTGTCGAACGGCGAATTCAGCCTGCTCAACGCGCTGTGCCGCGCACCGCAACGGGTGCTCACGCGCGACCAGCTGCTTTCCATGTCTCGCCTGCACGAGGCCGAGGTCTACGACCGGACGATCGACGTGCAGATCCGCCGCTTGCGGCTCAAGGTGGAGGCCGACACGTCGAACCCGCAGCTGATCGTGACCGAACGCGGCGCCGGCTATCGCCTGGCCTGTGACGTCGAGACGCTCTACTGAGCGCCCCAAGGACGCCGCCTTGCGGCTCGCTCAGGCCGCCGGCGGGAGCGTGTCGATGAAGCTCTGGCGCAAGGCGAGCTTGGCTTCCAGCTTCGTGAGGTTCGGGTACTGCGAGCGCCAGTCGATGTGGCTGAAGCGGAAGTCGAGGTAGCCCAACGCGCAGCCGGTCGCAATGTCGGCCAGCGAGAAGTGGATGCCGGCGCAGAAGGGCTTGTCGCCCAGGCCCTGGCTCATGGCCGCAAGCGCGGCATGCACCTTGTCCATCTGCCGGCTGATCCAGGCGGGGCTGCGCTGCGCTTCGTTGCGCCCGGCCCAGTTCTGCTCCAGGCGCGCGAGGATGGCGGCGTCCATCACCCCATCGGCCAGAGCCTCCCAAGTGCGTACCTCGGTACGCTCGCGGCCACGGTCGGGGATGAGCTTGCCGACCGGCGACAGCGTGTCGACGTATTCGACGATCACGCGCGAGTCGAACACGGCCTCGCCGCCTTCCATCACCAGCGTCGGCACCTTGCCGAGCGGGTTGGACTTCATGATGGTGTCGCGGCTCCAGACGTCTTCGAGTTCCATCTGGTAGTCGAGGCGCTTCTCGGCCATGACGATGCGCACCTTGCGGACATAGGGGCTCGTGAGCGCGCCAATGAGTTTCATGTGTGAGAGATTCCCTGTTTCAAACGATTCTAGCCAAGCGCTTCACCCCGGCGCCGCAAGATTTCAGGCGTCGGGTTGATGCCACGCTGCCGCCTGACCCGAGGGTTTACGCCGCTGTTTTTGGCGCTGCCTGGCCGCCCAGCGACCAGTCGATCTGCGCCGGCCGCCCGGCCAGGCTCAGCGTGGCCGTGGCCGCCGGGGTGCGCGACACCACGGCCCCGCGCCGCACCACCGCCAGCCGCGTGGCGCGCAGGCGGATCGCCTCGGCCGGCGAGTGCGCCTGCAGCAACACGAAGTCGGCATGGCAGCCGACCTCCAGCCCGTAACCTTCGAGGCCGAGGATCTTCGCGCTGTTGACCGTGACGGCGTCGAAGCACGCCCGCATCTGCGCCTGTGACGTCATCTGCGCCACATGCAGGCCCATGTGGGCCACCTCGAGCATGTCGCCCGAACCCATCGAGTACCACGGGTCCATCACGCAGTCGTGGCCGAAGCCCACCGTCACGCCGGCGGCCATCAGCTCGGGCACGCGTGTCATGCCGCGCCGCTTGGGGTAGGTGTCGTGGCGGCCTTGCAGCGTGATGTTGATCAGCGGGTTGGCGATGGCATTCACCTGCGCTTCGGCGATCAGCGGGATCAGCTTGCTGACGTAGTAGTTGTCCATCGAATGCATCGACGTGAGGTGCGAGCCCGTCGTGCGGCCGTGCAGGCCGAGGCGCTGCGTGTGGAAGGCCAGCGTCTCGATGTGGCGGCTCAGCGGGTCGTCGCTCTCGTCGCAATGCATGTCGACGCGCAGGCCGCGCTCGGCCGCCAGCTCGCACAGCAGGCGTACGCTCTCGGCACCGTCGGCCATGGTGCGCTCGAAGTGCGGGATGCCGCCGACCACGTCGACACCCATGTCGAGCGAGCGCTTCAGGTTGGCCAGCGCCGTCGGCGAGCGCAGCACGCCGTCTTGCGGAAAGGCCACCAGCTGCAGGTCGAGGTAGGGCTTCACGCGCTCTTTCACATGCAGCAAAGCCTCGACGGCAAGCAGCCGGTCGTCGCACACGTCCACGTGCGTGCGGATGGCGAGCAGGCCCTTGGCCACCGCCCAGTCGCAGTACTGCATCGCACGCTCGACCAGCGCTTCTTGCGTCAGCAGCGGCTTGAGCTCGCCCCACAGCGCGATGCCTTCGAGCAGCGTGCCGCTCTGGTTGATGCGCGGCAGGCCGTGGCTCAGCGTGGCGTCCATGTGGAAGTGCGCGTCGACGAAGGGCGGGCTCAGCAGGTGGCCTTGCGCGTCGATCACCGTCACTTCATCGGGCACCGCGAGCCGCGGGCCGACGGCGGCGATGCGGCCACCCTGGGCCAGCACGTCGATGCCGGTGCGGCCATCGGGGAGCGTTGCGTTGCGGACGAGCAGATTCATGGCATGGCTCCTGGTGTGCGCTCGGGGTCGCGGCATTCTGACGTACCCTTGCCGGCCCCGATGCAAAACACGTTCCCATGATCACCAAGCGACACCTGCTGCGCGCCCTGGCGGCCAGCCCGCTCCTCGCACACACCCTGGGCCGCGCCCAAGCGGCCTGGCCGACCAAGCCGCTGCACCTGCTGGTCGGATTCCCCGGTGGCTCCACGCCCGACCTGATGGCGCGGGCTCTGTCCGACGGCTTGTCGCGAGCCCTCGGCCAGCCGGTGGTGGTAGACAACAAGCCCGGCGCGTCGGGCAACATCGCCGCCGACCAGCTCGCCAGGTCGACAGACGAGCACACGCTCGGCGTGCTGATCAACGGCAACCTGACGGTCGCCAGGCTGGTCAACCCCGCCACGCCCTTCGATCCGGCACACGACTTCGCGCCCATCTCGCTGCTGGGCACCTCGCCGCTGGTGCTCACCGCCGTCAACACCGCCACCGGCACCACACCGGCCGAGCTGCTGCAGTGGGCGCGCGCGCTTGGTGACAAAGGCAACTACGGCACGCCGGGCAACGGCACGGTGTCCCACCTGGGCATGGAGCTGCTGAAGAGCAAGACCGGCATCGGCGCGCTGCACGTGCCCTTTCCCGGCAACCCGCAGGTGGCCAATGCGCTACTCGCCGGGCAGATTCAGCTCTCGCTGCTGCCACCCGCCATCGCGATGCCACAGGTGCGCGCCGGCAAGCTGAAAGCCATCGCCGTCACCTCGCCGACACGCAGTGCGCTGGTGCCCGAGCTGCCCACGCTGCGCGAGAGCGGCATCAGCGGCACCGACCTCGAGGTGTGGACGGCGCTGGTCGGCCCCG
>Ga0307515_10002262_pt1 | contig 42137 bp, 9 predicted proteins | sample 17_EM_MG_FD_194513 | JGI IMG/M metagenome (GOLD analysis project Ga0307515, IMG submission 194513) | Populus trichocarpa ectomycorrhiza microbial communities from riparian zone in the Pacific Northwest, United States - 17_EM | ecosystem: Host-associated > Plants > Roots > Unclassified | place... | reverse complement strand
CTATACTGTCGTCGTAGTTCCTTAAGTATGGCTTCTTAGCGGCGAAGATAACTTTAGACTTTAATTTTTATACCCTTATAACTAATATATAACTTCCTTTCCTTTCTAATCCCCATTTCTATATATATATAGCATTATCTTTTCCAAATCTAAGATTGCTAGTTTGGTTCTTATTTATCTTAGCCTTAAGACTAAAAAGCTGTCTTAGTAGGGAGTCTAGAAGTTCTTTAGTAAATTTTATAGCTTTTTCTCGCCAACTGCCTTCTTCCTCGCGTAATAGGATCAGACGCTATGCCTAGAAACTAGCCGTTTAAAGATTAATAGTAACTGGGTCAGAGATTTCCATAGATAATCCCTATATAAGGACTACTTTGCGGCCATTACTATTAATTATATAAATAGGATTTATTAATAGCGTCTTCACTCTTAAGCGTCTTATAACTGGGCTAATATTAAACCTAATATGCCGCCTGCTAATACTGGTCTTATTATTCTTAACAAGCTAGAGGTTATATATCTTAATTTCGCCAGAAGAACTAAGGAAGTATCTATCTAGATAATAGTAATCTCTAAAAGTTAGGGCAAAAAAGGGGCCAGTAAGCTCCTACTCCTTAGACTAACCTCCCTTCTAGTTTACCAGAAGAGCATTAATAGGGGGAGTAAACTTATATCGTGAATTCTCGGACAGCATAAGGATATTAGGTATACCCTTAAAATAAAAAAAATAAAAAAAATATTAGAGAGATTAATAGTCTTAGTAGGTGCTATAGTTATAAAGATAGGAAATAAATTAACAAGATTATAGGGCGAGTGTTAGTAGGTAGCGGGGATAAAAGGCCTATAGACTTATACTAAAGGGGTGCTAGGACCCTAACTTGTAATAGGGGGTGTGCTAAAATAGAGGAATGGTTAATCTAGATTATATAATAACGTAAAGGATTAAACCTAGCGTGCCTTAGCGCCGACTCCACCCCTACGTTTTACCACCCTTACCCCTATAGAGTTGCTAGCTTTAGGCCTTATTTCCTAGCTAATACCTTACCAGCTAGAACTGATCTAGTAGTTGGTTTTAACTGCTATACTCGTCATACTTTCTTTGCTAAGTGCTTCTCCACCATCTATATCTCCTAAAGGGCCGAAACTTCCTAAAGAAGCTTTGCCTTGGGCTGCTAGTAGGTCTAGGTCTTAATCGATAGTTAGCATTCCCTTACTTACTTTAAAAAGAGCCTATATTACTTTAAGAGATATATATAGAACGTTATAACGCCCCGCCAGCTATCTGTAGAAGGCATCTTGTCTATATTATATTTATAAAGAGCATTTTACCAGATATGCTTACTAAGTGCGTCCTTTAGATATTAGGCTTCGCATTCCCAGTATTTAAGCTAAGTAATATTCCGTTAAAGCTTATTAACTTAGCTTAATGGGAATCTATTATATTCTATTTCGCACAACTATTAGTATAATTACTAAATATCGCTAGTTAGGAATTTAATCTTAGGAGTCCGCTAGGCCTCTTCTTTTAGGAGTCTAGCCAGATCTATAGCCTTAATGGGTAGTACACTAAATTTAGTAGGCGTGGCTATCTTATAGGACTATTACGGTAGAAGATTTTAAGTGTCCCTAACTATAAGGAGAACGTATGCAAAATAGGGGAGTTTACTTAGGAGATTTGTTAAGTAAGTAAAATGGTTTTTTTAATAAGTAATAAAAAACAGTCCGGTAATAGTGAAGGCGTAGAGATTAAACGCGTCGCAGTTAATAACGGTAAATAGAATTTGCCGCGGTGGTACGTGCTATACTAGGCACTAGTAACTTATAGGGTACGCATCCTGTCCTATAACCGCTTTAATTTTTATTCCCCCTAGTTTATTCCTCTACCTTTAATAGGTTAACGTTTATAAGCTAATGTTTAATTTAATTAGTGATATAACGTCCTAGCTTTACATCTTAGTACTATTCTTACCTTTTTAGATAAATTTATAATATAATCCTCTATTAAAAAGCAGCGCGACTTTTTATGCCGATCTTAGAAGGAGACCATTAGAGAGATACTAATAAAAATATCGCCGGTGTTTACAGAATCCTTTAAAGGAATTACATAGGCCGTCCCAGGTATTTATTATAGAGCTCTCTTTATACTAGTGCCTCTACGAATTAACCGGCTTTAATACCGCTAGCATTAAATATATATGCCCCACTTCCTTAAATACGCATTCCCTAAATCACCCGGATGGATTTGCATGGGGGTTATATAATATAGGTACTCCTCTATAGCGCGTTTTACGGAGTCTTATAAAGATATTTTATTGCACTCTTCTATTTAATCCCTAATATTACCCAAATGTACTTACTGTAGCCTATCTAGCAGATATTCCCTTCACGGAAAATAGGATTAATGTTATTCACATTAATCTGCTTATATTAAATCCAATAGCTTTTATACTAGGGTAAAAATTCCTATTTCTCCGTGCTAAGTTCCTTTTAGGCTTTATTTTCTGTTTTAAAGTATTAGCGTAGTGAAATTTTATTTTATACTAGTAGCAGTCTTTTAGCAACTAAGTAGTTAACATTATTAAAGAGAGGGTTATCGCCCATCGCCTTAATTGGGGAAAGCTAGCACGCCTTTTATAGTTACTTTAAGGAGTTAACTATACCGCGCTAGCCTGTACTAATACCCCAAATAATAAAGATAGAACGAAAAGGAAGATTAGCGATTATTATCTTAAGAATTTCGGCGGTATTAAAGACCTAGTAAGAGACTTCTATTGATATAAATCTAAATACGGGGCGGACTAGTAGAGAGATAAGGAAGACAGCAAAATTGGTTTATAAAAGGGTAGTATAGAAGGAAGAGAGTAAAATGGGTTAAACCGGACCCTTTATAGAGTACTATTAGAGCTATTAATTACTTTATAAATAGCTTATATTTAGGGCTATAGCTTAAGCCATCTTATAAGCGGTAAGGAGTTAATAGCTAAATATAGAGATTAGTTAGGGTATCTATAGAGCAAAACTCGCCTCTAGAATTCCCACGCCTAAATTAGAGGGGACGCTCTTCGGCGCTATTATTACGCTAGCTAATATTAAATAAAGGATGTTAGGTAACAATTATTTATGGTAATAAAGACTAAAGGCAGAAGTGTTTTTTGGAATTAATATCTATATAATATCCATACGTTAATATTTCTCCTCTATAAAGCTCTTTATAGTAAAAAATTAAACTAAATATCTATGCTGTTACCAGCCTAGCCTAGCCTTAAAAGGATACTATACTATATAGTTTCCTAGTGGAATACGCACGCTTAAGATCCGCCTTATAAGCGTTCTATAAAAGAAAACTATATACCGCGAAACCGTCTTAATAAGCTTTTACTAAGGCTAGGTCTAGGAGTTAGTCTAGGGCTATAAAGTAGACTAAAATCTCGCTCTATTATAGCGTCTAGCTTCTAGAATAAGGAGGAACTTATAACCATTAAGCAATTCTCTAAGAGGCTAGTCTAGCCCTTCTCGCACCCATATAAGGGCTTTAAGTAGTTTGATATAATCTACGAAAAAGCTAGTATAAACCGACGAAATAACTCCGCTGGTATTCTTAAAATTAAAGATACTACCGTAGAGCTTAGCATCTTTAATATAGCTGATTGGTAATGCATTTATAGCAGCTTCCGTATATTTATAAATAAAGTTAAGGTTTATATTATTAATACCGCCTATAATAAACTTAGTACTAATTTATAATACGTTAATAGAGTATACCCTTACTTCTAATCACCTTTGCGGCTGCTAGGCAGGCGGTAGAATAGGAACTTATAAGGCCATAAATATCATCATTATCCTATCTAAGTTAATTTAATAGGCTAACTATAATTCTATGCTCCCGGAAATCGCGATAGACAACTAGCTGGGTGATCTAATATATAGTTATAGTATTGTAAGTCCATTAACAGGAAAACGCGTTACCGGCGAGGCGGTCTTTAATAGTAACTTTAACGTAAGAGTAGGCGGCACTATTGGGTAGATACTATACTTAAAGCCGGTTCTTACTAAGTCTTATACAATTCCCTATCCTTACTGTTAGTAAATAGGAGTAGAATAACTTAACCTAACTTACCTAGTTTTGCGAAGGGGCCTAATTTTACAGTATCCTTACCCTAAACTCCATAGTTTTTATTAAATAGCTGTAATGCTTCTGCCAATATATTATCCGTAAGTTCGCCTCTATTAAACCTTTTAAAGATCTGCTTTACTATCTTTAGGTTCTTTTAAGCGCTTAAGCCAGGTAACTTATTAATATATTATATGGTTATTTCTACTCTAAACGCGACTACCCTTTAATAAGAAAGTTTAGACGTAGATATACCATATAAGAAGAGCTACGGATTATTATTAGGTATTTCTATATAAACCTCTAAGCGATTTACTCACTTGCTTTATATTAAATTAAAAGGGTCTATTAAACTAAGTTAATAAGGAGAGCTTAGCCAAAACTTGGAGTTAAAAGGGGTTAATTATTATTTAGAGTAAGTGGGGCTATTTATCTTGCTTACCTATTCTTAGCAGTAACGAAATTCTCTTAGTACTGAACATATATAGAACATTTTTTACATTACACGAAATATTGGCTCTTTAAATGCTATTAAAGTTACTAAGCTATCTTTAGTAGTGTTTACCCTGCCCTTAACTATAGCTTTAGTATAATAGAATTAAACAAGTATATGCTAATACCGGGTATCAAAAACTGCGGCTTTTTTTTATAGATAATGTCTATTGCCTACTTAAAAGTATTTCTACTCCTATTAACGTCCCCAAATTAAAAACGTACAGAGGAAATAAAAAGGTAGATTATACTATAGGTGAAAACCTCCTCCTTAATAGGGTTATAGGTTTTATTTTAAGCTAAGGCAGCGACCTAATATTCTTCTGCTTTATATAACTAGGAGATACGCGCCTATACAATTAGTGCTCGTATATGCCCAAGTCTGTTATTAATATCCGGTTTAGCAATCCTACTATAGACGCCTAAAAGCTCCTTAATTAAACGTTCGGCTTTATTAGGGAAATCTTATCTAATTTTAATCTTAATAAGGGAGAGAAGTAAACATTAGAAGCCTTTTAAACGCCGGCCACGGGCTCTTATATAGTTAACTTCCTATTATACTATCTCTCTTCCCTTATCTAGGTACGCTGTCGACTAATAGAGGTTATTTTACTGCGTGTAGTCCAGTTTACAGTAAAGATTAGAAAGGTAGGATATAATAAGGATTCGCTTAAACTTAGGGAGCATAGTTATAGTAAGGCAGCCTTTAAAGCAATTCTTAGCATTAGCAAATCAACCCTCTCCTCTAAATATTCTGCCGTTAAAATATAATTAATCATAAAGAAGATGCAACTTACTGTTTAAGAGATGCAACTTACTGTTTAAGAGATGCAACTTACTGTCTAAGAGATTATTGCCTAAAGGATGCCATTTACTTATTTCCTTATATGCCCTATAGAAATTGAAATTATAAACCTAATTGGAGGCTTATAATAGGTATAGAAAGCTAAGAAAATAATGCAATTCCTAATTTAGGTCCAAACCTTAGCGGCTTAGGAACTCTTATATAACGTGCTACAAGTCTAATATATACCCTTTTAAGCGGAGCACAATACTCTGCTAATGTACTATTTCCGCTTATAAATAGGCCTCTACTAGATCTAGCTATAAGTTGGCTGCTATTATAAGGAGATTTTCTCTACCGCTTAAACCTTTAAATATAGAGGCCGATAGCAAAGTTTCCACGGTATTGTTATAAGAAAGAGGCTTTAAGCTGGTTTTATTATATAGGCGTAAAAGATAATAAAGGACGCCTAATAATTCCCTTCCCGCAAAATTAAACCTTAGAAGGTGTAAGCGATCTAATAAGCAGAAATAGAAAATTTATTACTAACTTACAAGGAATCTATTATTAGACTGCGTGGAAAGACGTAATAATAAAGCATAAAAGCTTAGTAAATCTAATAACCCTTAGACTGCTTAAATAAAATATAAGCTAATTCTTATTAGCAGATATAAACCAATTCTTATATACTAATTATAGAAAGCGAAATAAGGCTTCCGATACTCTATCTTAGAGTAGTTACGTCTAAAAGGTTAATTAGGTCTTAACTAAGGCCTATATTATATAGCTTTACTTTATATATCTCGCTATACTTATTAATTTGTCATTAGGGACATATTATATAATTAAGTAAGACTTTTAGGATATAGCTACCTATAGCATAAAACAATGGTGCAATAGGTATTTCTAGTGTAGCATAGGTTGCTGCTTCTAGCCGACTTATATCTGCGCAATCCCGTCTAAGGTTAGTCTTACCGTGCAGTACCCTTAAAGTATTTAACTGGGTTAAGGATGCGCCTATTTATAATGTTATTTATAACTTTAATTAATTAGTATTCCCCTTACCTAAAGGTAAAGACGGCTATTTATTTTAAAAGGAGCCTGGGCCTATAATATAGACGAAAGATATGGATATATTAGAGCCCTTTATAGCAGGGCCAACTTTATATATATATTCGATTAATTTAGGAATAACAGCAGGATCGTATCTAAGAGTAATATATATTTCATTAATCCTAGTAACTATTAGCCCCGCTTTCTACTAAGGGATAAAGTAAATATAAGAGTGTATTAGCTGTATAGGCCACGTGGACTATATACGCAATAAGGCCTAGGATAGTATATTTAGGCCTAAAACAATCGCTAAAGTTATGCTTTACATACTCGTCCTTAGTAAGCTTATTGAGAATATTCTAGAGACCTTTATTATTAATACTTAAAATATAAGTAGGGGACAGCGCATCTAAGTAAAAGTTAGGCTTATACTATAATAAAAGGAACTTAGGAATATATACTAATAAAAAAAAGCTCTATAGCCCGAAAAATAGTCCAGCCTCTATTAATAAGTTTATGGATAATACCGTTTACCCTAAAGGCTTGGCTGCGTAGTTTCCTATAGTTTATCTTTCAAAAATTGGTAACATATTGCGTTATCCGGTCGATAGTGCTATATAGTACCCCCCTTTTCTTAAGGACTCTATAATACGAGAGAAGGAGAAGAACTCAAAAGTAGGAAAACGATTTCTAAAGTTCCTTATTTTTAAGGGAAGAGTCCGTAAGTAGAGCGAGTTTTACTCCTATAATAACAAATTCATCCTCTAATCCTAGAATTTCCTAACTAGATTCTTCCTTAACGTTAACTCCGCTATAGTTAGCGAGAGATTAGATAACCTCTTCGTATTTCTCCGCGGTGTGCACAATCTCAACCTATCTATCGCGCCATTTACTTGCCTTAGGAAGATTGCGTAGAAACAAATCTTTAGCTTTATCCCTTTTCTTAGGTAATAGCTTTAGTGGCTATGCTAGCTTTAGTAGCTATGCTAGCTCTAGTGGCTATACTAGCCCTAGTGGCTATAACACCTCTAATGGCTGTTAGAGTTAAGACGGCTCTATTAAATACAATAGCCCTAATAATTTAAAAGCCTGCGGCTTATAAAGTGTCTTTCTCCTCTTTAAAGCGGGTTTATTAAATGGATTTGCATAGGAAATTACAATAGGTTGTAATTCTTGCTATTGCTCGCTAAAGCTAGGATAAACATAACAGTGCCGTAATAAACTATTAAGATAGCTTCTCAAAACAATTATAAAGTTATTATTTGCTATTATCTCTAGGGGATAGGCAGTAAGTGCAGATTTTTAGGAGACTGAGACTTAAGTTTAAAAAGGTCCCGCTTGTAGCGGCTAGCGCTATTCTACTTTTATAACTACCTAGCAGTTATAAAAATAGAATAGCGCCAGCTAATTTTACTTAGTATCTCTCTTAAGACAAAGATAGGAAATAGCTAATATTCTTACCATTACTAAAAGGATGGTTTGCTATAATAGAGCTATAGCTAATCTATTAATTACCTTATATATCTAGAACCTTAGAGCTATAGTAGTAGGAGGATTTAAATAAGCTATTGGAGAATATATATTTTTATCCTTTACCCTTATCGTTATGCCTTACGCCCTGCTTTGCTATTACTCCTTTCCACTTTATTACCTTATTTGCCTTACCGTTACCCCTACTCTTATTGCCCTCAGCCTAGCTACATCCACATTCTCTAGAATAAATTACCTGCCTCCTATACCTCCTCCTAGTCCTGTATATACCGCTCCAAATCCTATTAAAAAGGTATAACCTATAGCGGTTTTAACCTTACCTTATCTAACTGTTATGTCTATTACAGGAAATTACTCAAATTAAAGCATCGGGCTACTATATCTGGGTGCAAGCTTTGGTGCATAAGCGTCTTATAGTAATACCAGAGTATATATAGTCCAGCTACTATTTTAAAAACTATATATAGAAAGAGTTTGTAATTCTTTAGGGCGCGAAATGTATACTAAATAGACTGGATCGGGGGCTCCTTGGAGCCATTAAAGCAGTGCATGCAATGCGGAAGAAGATAGCGTAGGATTATATTTTTCCCGGCCCTAATATACTCCTTTGCTGCTTTATAGAACTTAAGGACCTACCTTCCTTATAAGCCGCCCAACGCTCGCTTAAAATTTATTTTTAACTATTATCGTTTCTAGTAGCGTTAGCTAAAAGAAAACTAAATGATGTAGTATTATATGTTAGTTTTTTAAGAGTAGATGTAGATATATTCTTTAATTAGATAACCTACCGACTATTAGCCAGCTATTGGCGCTATTTTAGCTTTTACGGTAGCGGTCTAGGCATAGTAACATTACTTACGCCTATCCCTAAGTAGAAGATCGAGATATTTTATTCTAGTGCTAACTTATCCTCTGCCTTCTATTAGGCACTAGATTATATTTTAGGACTAAGAATTATCTATTTAGGCAGTTAGTGGTAAGAATTTACTTTTAATTTGGATTATAAAGTTATGTCACTAGTGCCTTATTTGTTCTAATACTAACTCTTAATAGTTTACCTACCTATAGGATTAAGCTATATACATATAAGTTTAATCTAGGAAGCTTCTAGCTAAAGCGCCTATATTATTATAGTGCTGACTAAAGGTATGGGCCGCATTCAGTATAGTCCGATCCTTATTTACTGTATAAATAGTTATTCTAAGACCTCTTACTCGATTTTATCTATTAGAATATCATTACCTCCTTTTACTAAAATATTATATAGATGAAATCTTCTATATCCCTATATCTTATTCCAAACTATAGAACAATTTAAGACGTTTAATTATATTTATCTCTTCCTTTTAACTGTTTCCTTCCTTTTCTGTACTGTCTAGTCTTTAAGGTCGCAGTTATTATTAGTTATATAAAAGAAGCAGCCCGCTTATATATTGTAGATAGTGGCAAGAATTATAGCTAGCTATATAAGAGTTTAAATTTTACGACTACTGGCAGATTTTAATAGTACTGCTAGGTTATGGAAGGTATTCTCTATGCTATGTCTTAGTAAATTACTATATATATATGTGTATAAACCTACTCTATATAGAATATAGCTCTATATTAATTGGATATTTAGACCTTCCTAGAAGTTCTAATACTTATATAGAGTAGCATTTAGATACTTTTGTATCTTAAAATAGTTTGGTTACCTTAGAAAAGGAATTATTATTTTTATTTTTTCCTAACCTCCTATACCCTTAAAGCCACCTAATTAATCCTCCTCGCTGTTAATTAATTAACGATTAATGTCTATAGAGTTTTGCGTCTTATAATACTAGTTTTATAGATATTTCTATTAACTGGGCTCTTTATCCTATATAGAATACCTTAGCTCGCTAAGGCTAAGCCGCTACTTATAGAATAAGCTTAAGTTAGTAATACTAAAAGTTAGGGGGATTATATGGAGGATCTCTTAGTAATTATACCTTACCTATGGCTAAAGGGCCCAGAAATATGGTTTTTAATTTATATAGTGGGTATTATGCAAGTCTTAAATAGGCTACTAGTGATTTTACTATTAATATTAGTAGGTGCACTTCTAACTACTCTTAAGCCTTTTGGTGTATATATTTGTGCCGTTTTTTAATAGTATTTACTAACTAGTTTCTAAAGGTCCCTTACCCGTTTAAGAACTTTGGTTCTATATAGGGTCGCTACTTTACTTTCTTATAACACTGTCTATGCTACTAGTAAAAGCATAGGTTATAATATCTTTAAAGCGCAATATTAAAGAGGGAGCCCTTAGATATATTATAAAACTATTAATAGACTTCTATAATAATAAAAGCTTTATAGAAGTTGTGGAGGTTATAAACCTAAAAGAACGGTTTGTTAATTTTATAGATTACCTATTATTTAATATAATGCCTTCTATAATTAATATTATTACCATTATAGTCCATCTGTCGCACTTTATTAATAGATATATTAGACTTATTGCAATAGCTATAGTTGTCTTATAAATCTGGGCCGAACTTACTAAGAATCTTAAGCTTTTTTAGATGCGTTAAGATTATACTATAATATAATATAGGGAAAGCCGGATTAAATATAAAGCAATAAAACATTAGGAGCTAGTAATTTTAGCCAACTATTAAGATTATAAGAACCGCTAACTTTCCTCTATATTATCGGATTTTATTATACTAATACAGCGAATATCTTAGCTACGCTTGTTTGCTAATTTGGTGGCATATATAACGAAAACGATTGGCCTAGTAATTATAGTATGGCTCTTAGCTCTTTATATTACAAAGGGTCTCGCACCTCTAGGCAGCTTATTTATTTTAATTTAATCCTAGCTAAGCATATTTAAATTTATAAACTTTAATATAAGATTATATAATATTCTTATAGATTACCTTAGTTTAGGAAAGCGCTTTTCCAAACTTCTTTAAGCTAGGCCATTTATTATCGATAAAAAAGGAGTAATAAGCCTTAAGGTTACCGCTAGGTGTATTAAATTTACTAACATCTTATTTTCCTACGCGGATAGTAACTGGCCGGCGGTAAATAAGATTAGTTTTATAGTTAAGGGCGGAAAGACTATTACGCTTATTAGACGAAGCGGAAGCGGCAAGTCTATAGTCTTTAAGCTCTTATAACGGTTTATTGACCCTAATAAAGGGGATATTAAAATTAATGGCCAAAATATCTATAATGTCACGTTAAGTAGCCTATAAGATAATATTGCAATTGTCCCCTAAAGCCTTAACTTACTAAATAAGTTAATTAAGGAAATTGTTGCGTATAGGCTTAACGCTAAGGCTAATGAGATTAAGGAAGCCTATAAAGCCGCTTATATATATAACTAGATAATAGGTCTTAAAACCCAATATAATACTAATATTAGGGAAGAAGGTGTTAAACTATTGGGTAATAAGCGTCAACGTATTGCTATCGCGAGGGCTATTCTTAAAAATCTAAAGATTCTGCTTCTTAATAAAGCCTTATTTACTATAGATAATCTAACGGAGGTACTAATTTGTGAATTACTTAAAAGTTAAGCAGAATGCCGAATAACTTTAATTATTGCTTATTGTCTTAACATAATTAAGCACGCTAATAATATTATTGTCTTGGAAAAAGGAGAGATAATAGAAAGGGGAAGCTATACCGAGTTACTTAGTTAATGTGGGCTGTACCATATAATATAGACTAGCGGTAAAAAGTAACGGATAGAGGCGGAAATAGGAGCTAAATAAAATAGAAAGCTAGCATATATACCTTATAGATAGTGACAATTCTATATTAGTAGGCTGGTGGCATAGGCGCGCTAAACTTATAGTATATGCTAAGACTTCTGTTTCCTGCCTTGCCTACTATATAAATTCTAGGCTTTTAGCTTTTCGTGTCTAGTAAAGAATTTTTCGGCATAAAGAAGGTCTTAACGCAACTTAACTATATTAAAGACATGCCTATTAGGCGGGGGAAAGATCCTATATATATAACTAAATTAAAGAAAAGCCTAACAAAACCTCTGCGCAACTTAAGCATTAAAGAAAACTTTAAAGAAAAGCCTAATCTTAGTTCTAGATCCGCCGAGGAAGTAATAGATAACGCGAGTTTTAAATCTACTAAAGACGAATTAGATAGTAGAGCAGAGGAACAGTTATAGGAATTTATAGAGGAATAGGAACGGAAATGCGTAAAGGAATGGGAATGCGTAGAGGAACGGGCATAGGAATGCGTATAAGTACCCTTTATAATGGTATTGCATGGTCTAATAGTAAGTATAGTATAAATGTGACTATTACGCAAAGAGGGAGAACTATTACTATTGTTAATATCTAAATTACGCAATGTGCTGACCTATTTAGAATCTAAGAGGAATGAAACAGGATCCGCTTCGACCGCTAATATCACTATTAAGTACTAACCTTAAAGGCACCACCCTATTAGGTACTAACCTTAAAGGTACTACCTTATAACTTACTACCCTATTTTTTTGCTATCGTATGTCTTACTACCTAATTCTATTACCTATTCATTACCTATTACTAACTAAGTGGCAATATCGACCTAGTAGCAATTAAGTAATAGTTAAAAATCGTCGTTAGCCTTTTGCCACCTATTTAGTGTATATAGTAAGGCTCTAGAGCCTCTTGCAATAAGATAGAGTTCTTATAAGTAACTTATCCGTCTAATAAACTATAAGCATTTTTAGTGTTCCTTATTCTATTATAGTATAAGACAGTAAGCATAATCATATTAAGGATTCTTAATTAATTCTAGAATTTCAATCTAAATACGCAAGGCGCTTTATATTGTTTATGCGAAAGGCTTTAAGGCTAAGTTAGGATATTGTATAAGGCGTTATATAAGGCGTTGTTAGACTAGTAGCTGCGCCTAGGATCTTAGCTAAGATAGAATATAACTTCGGCCACACTCCTTACTATTAATCTTTATGCCCCGCACTGCTTATTATTATTCTTTATACCTAAGCTATCTTGGCCGTATATAAGATAAATAAAACGTACTATAATATAAGTCTGCCCATTATATTCTTACGCCGCAATAATTAATGGATTAGTATAAATACGGAGATAGGTCAAATCCGTATTAGAGTAATTGCATCTGTAATATATCTATAGAAATAGCGTTGGCATAACTAGCACCGGTATAACCAGCGCCAGTATAACCGGCGCTAGCATAACCAGCGCCATCATAATCAGCACTAGCACAATCAGCACTAGCATAATTAACACTAGCATAATTAATACTAGCTTAATCAGCACCCGTATAAACTTAGTTTTATATAAGAAATAGCGTTGGCATAACTAGCACCGGTATAACCAGCGCCAGTATAACCGGCGCTAGCATAACCGGCGCTAGCATAATCAGCACTAGCACAATCAGCACTAGCATAATTAACACTAGAATAATTAATACTAGCTTAATCAGCACCCGTATAAACTTAGTTTTATATAAGAAATTTTATACTAGACATAGTCTTTCCTAATAAAGAAGATAGTGTTAGTGTAAAAGCGCGGATTAACCTATAAATGATTATTATATGTGCGGCTATACTATATATATATATTATTTAAACACAGGGAATAGAGAATGGTATTATATAAGTTTAGCTATTCTAATTACTAAGCTCATCCTAATTACGGAGCTAGTGTAATTGCGGAGATAGTCCATACATAGAGATAAAAGAAAAATGTCCAAATTGTAAATATAAAGCCTATATAACTTATAAGGGGGGAATAAAACAAAATATAATATGGGATATAATAAGTTGGGCCTATATAAGCGTACCTACTTATAGTTTTATAGCACTGCTAATAGCGGGATAGTGTAAATATTAAAACGTACAAAGTCCTTCTGTTAGGTCTTATAAGTGTTAGCATAATTAGTAATCCCAGTGCTATCTCCAGCAAGGTTAAAGGATACTTTTAGTTAATAATAGAAGGTTTTAGCTAGGTAGGTATTACGATAAATAATATAAGCTAGCTAATAGGTAGAGATATAGAATTAAATAAGTAATCTCTTTTATTTAAGGTGGCTCTAAGAGCCCTAATATATATAAGGAAATAACCCTAGTTTAACCTTCGGTATCTATAGTTGTTTAAAGTCCGACGCCTTAGCAGTAAAGCTACCTCTATAGCTAATAGAAGGAATCGCTCTAAGTACTAAAACATTTTTGTCGCTAAAGCCCTAAAAACATAACCTAAGTAGGGATCCCTATAATAGAACTATTCTTAAGTCCGTAAATAGTATAGCGAAAGATTTATATTAATACTAACTGCGGCCACCTCTAATGCTTGGAATTTACCGCCAAAGTAAGCCATTATATGCTGTTTTCACATCTCTATATATATTTATAGTGAGTTTATATCCCCTAGTAGCCGCACATCTTATAGCGGCCCCGTTTAGCGACCCTAAATTAGGCCTTAACCTTTACTAACCTTTACTACCTATGGTATAGCGGGAACCTAGTATATAAGCATAAAACGTGTTATAGTAAGTGGCGTCTTCTTATATTTAAGGTTTAATATCCCTTTCTATAGGCTTATTAGTATCTTTACTCCTCTATTTCTACTATTACTTACTTATCTAACTTATTACTAAGACTCTTACCTTTAGCCGCTAGGAACAACCTATATAGTAGAGCTTTTACTATAATACTATAGTAGGTAAGAAAGTGCTAAAACTGCGCTAAGCTATAAAAGTAGGTTAATGTTATAGCTTAGAATATAAAAGCCTCTTAGGAAATGCAAAGTATTATATAACGAGAGAATGAGCAACTCTAGGCCTTGCTAGCAATTAATAGCGTCTCTAAGGACCAGATAAAGACCTTTTATTTATAATATCTATACTAGTCTAATAAAGAAATATTAATGGTCATTCTAGAGATAAAAATAAATTATAGGTACTTTCTTATAATATATCCGGAGTCTTAATTATCTATATAATAATATACCTTAATAACTTCTAACAATTGTTGCGGTAATACCACTTTAAGCTTTATAAAGGCTAAGCAGGTTACCTAAAATTAGACTTTATTAGGTATACAGTTCTAGGATATAGAAAAGCAATTTTAGTTAAACTAGCTTGCCCTACTAACGGCTACTAAGACTACTTATAATGGAGAAACTTTAATTTATACTGAACCTACTCTGGAAGGTCCCAAAGTTAAGCATTAATTACTGTTCTAATTGCCGAGTTACGAAAACGAAATACGATAGGAACTCTTTATATAGTCGCTGTTAGATATATAGCAAAGAGTATAACTATAAGCGGCTGTACGTTTAACGCAATACTATAGTACCTCTTAAGCAGCGATTGGAAACAAGGGCCTATTAGGCGCTAAGTAGTATCCAAATGTCTATATATTCTTATTTTAGGCACTGCCGCCTTTTTAGCTTAGGGGTCTATTTCTAGTAATTCTTACTTAGTAAAAAGATAAAGGGCGGGGGTTAGTAAAGGCAAGTTTGGCATTAATAAGGCAATAAAGCGCTAGCTATAGAAAGCGATAGTATAGCTAAGCTAGGGATTCTTATTAGCTTAGGACTTCGCAATTAGGATGGCTTAATTAGGGTTTATTAATTATAATCTTTTCTATTTCTTTCTTTTTTAGTAGTAGTGAAGAAGGAGAAGCGCTTTATCCTCACTTTCTTAAGAAATGATACCTATTATATGCATAAACACGTATATAGACTTGTAAGTCAGGTATACTACAGTAGCTACACAAACGGTTTTGCACGATATTTACTATTAGTTGCATCTAAGATATCCTAAACTATAATATTAAAAAATTTTAATTCAATTTTATAGCTATAGGCTTAGGACTAGAATACCTAAAAGCGCTCTTTTTTAGAAAATAATATGCGTTAAGGTAATTTAGTCACCTTATCTACCCTCCCCCATTCTTCTTTAAGCCCTATATCCTTAACCGCATCTTAAACCGCATCCCAAAGCCTATGCTTTTATTAATAGTGTATAATTAGAAACAGGACTAGTGCTATTAAAATAATAGTGGTAATTATAGTAATCCCCGCGATAACTGTACCGCTTATACTACTAGGACTTTTCTTGCCTATATCTACTATATTAGCTTATATCGCTAACTTTATTATAGGGTTACTTACTAAGATAAGAGCTTTTAGAGTCTTATAGAGTTTTTTTAAGGCGTAGTATAGCCTTTATAAGTTTTTATAAAAAAGATTAAGGTTATAGTTAGTGTAATATATATTGCGATCCCCGGTAGCCAGCAATTATACCTTTTAACTACACGCCGTCCCTAATAGACCGTTAAAGTTAAAACTTAAAATTAGAAAATTATTTTAATATTTCTATTTAGTCTTTTTAATTTCCTATTTTATAATTTAAGTTTTATATTTCTTATTTATAATTTTTTCCTGTTTCTTACTTTCTATTTCTTACTTCCTATTTCCTATTTCTTATTTCCCATTTTATATTTCTAAAATTAGTAATACTAGATGTCTTTAATAAGAAACTAGAACAAATCGCTACTAAAAATATCGTTTTACAGTATTTAAGAATATAAAATTATGTTTTTCTACCTTTACACTAGAAATAAAACGCAAAAATGTTCTATTTCTGAGTTTCTCCTTTAATCTATCTTCTCTGTCTCTTACACTAGTGTTTTACTTATACTTAGGTAGAGCGGACATTAATTTTAGATAATTATAGCGTCCTAGAAGGATCTCCTGGTTTCCCTTAAGGAAATAGTAAACTATACTATACGCTAGAAGCATTAGCCTTGCTAATACTAATATTAAGTTCTTCGTATCTTGCCTTTCTTTATTAGTAATAGAGACGCCTATATAGCCTATCTCCTACCTCCTAATGGCCGTAATAGTAATGCTCTTCTACCTATAGACCCCATATACAAACAAACTCAGATAAATTATAACTAAATATTAGGGAGTTCTATGTTATCTACACTAACAGGAGATACTATACTGCTAATATATTAAGAAAATGGCTACGTTACCCTACTAAATTAAACCCTAGGTAAGGCCTCCTTTAGAGAAGTTTCTGTTTATAAAATAGCAGTTCCTTCTCCTTCTAACTTACTACTAGTAATTTATTAGGTATGGAATAGTAATAGAACCGGGGGGGATAGTTATAGGCGCCTTTTTACACAAGCACCTTTTAATAATAGTAGCTGCTATTAGATAAACAGCAGTCCTAAGTCTCTTCGCCGTTAAAACCTGCCGCAGCGACAATATAAGGACTTTAAGGGTAATAGTTTATAGTATAGTACCTAAGTCAAGCTGCCCTAGGACCTTGTTTATGGTAGTATATATACACTATGCTAGGTTTAGGATTAGCCTATATTACTAAATCCGCTAGTTTTGCTAAATAGAAAGTAGGAGATATATATAACTTACGTAGATATTTAGATAATATAATGCGTCTTAGATGCTAGTTTATTTATAGTAGCTGCTAAAAGTATAAGGAGGAATTAAGATTAAATACGCTAACAGATTGTTACCGTCTTATTTAAGCATTTATTATATATTTACTGCGTTAACTTTAGAATTTAGTTATCTAGAAATTGTTTTAAATCTGTATCCTAAGCTATAGGTTAAACGTTTATTCGCAAATTCTATTTAAAATATAAGTAGTACTTCTAGGAGTTAGATCCTTCTAAATCTCCTTTAGAACACACGCTTTATTATTAATTAATTAATATCTATTAGGAGTAATAGCTAGTAATACTTAAGCTAATATTTAAAATAGTTAAGGCCGTTAATCTAATTTATCGAACGGTTAGATTAAGAATAAAAACTCTACTATATTGAACGTGGCTCTAGAGCCTCTATATATACACTAAAAAGTCATTATTAGCTTTATGTGATCTACGACGTATTTAGTTAATTAGTTAGAGCTTTATATATCAGTTATTTAATTAAGGACTAATATAACGTCTAAAGTTTCGTAGGTTGATACCCCCTAGCTATATAGAGCCTTCCGAGCTATAAAAAGGTATAAAAAGTCGCAATATTAATTTGGTGTTAAGTTAAATATACCCCTAAGAGCTCTTAATCAAACGTCCCTTAAATTTAATTCTTTCCTTAATATTAACCAGATTTAATTTGGGAACAAACGCCTCATTCTTTTAATGCGGTAGAGCCTTTATTAAATCGTCCGCAGCTATACTAGATATAGGCGTCTAATTGACCTTAATTCTTCCTGTTGATTATAAGATTAAGAGATAAAAAATTAATAACTTTATCTATTAAACGTGGCTCTAGGGCCTCTATATATATATAAGGAAGGTATAAGAAATAGAAATAGGTAGTGAGTTATGGGTAGTAAGTAGTAGGGTAGTGGGTTATAGGGTAGTAGATAATAAAGATAGTAGTAAGACGGTAGTAAGCAAACCCAATTTAGGTCAACACTTCCTTTCTTAAGCTTTTTATTAGCTCTTCCTTAAGGGCCCTTAGCTTAAGCTTATAATATTTAAGAGTTAACTAATTACTATACCAACCGCAATAGGCGTACGTCTATCGATCGGTATAGTATAGTAAGTTGTTCTTATTATCCCAAAAGACTTTATATTTATTAAACTTTTAAAAACAGACTAGGCTTATATAAAAGTTCGGTATATACACTATATTCTTAAACTAGATTCTCCTAGTTCCGTCTAGTGTTTAAATTATAATTTTAGCAATTTTAAAGTCCTTAATTAAATCTAGGCCCGTTCCGGCGTATACGAAGTTATTACTTAGCTAGAGCTCGTTAACGAATCTCGATCAATTATTAATAGCGTGTATAGTGGTTCCAGAATTAAGGATAATATTATTACGAAGTAGATAACTAGGGAGTATTCTAGCATCTCCCTCTTTTATTATAAAATCGTACTCTAATATAAGGTTAGTTTATAACTAGTAAAGATATAAGAGAGTCTAACCGTCTGCTCCTATTAACTTTAGTACTAGAGGATACTCTAATAGAGCTAATCTAAGGCTTATAAGGGCTTTTAAAGTATTATCCTCTTTCTTTTACTTCTGTTCTATAGTAATTCGCTTTATTACTTATTCTAGTCTTTCTATAGCAAGTTTTGTATATTTAATAACTTTATTATTTTTATTAAGCTTTATCTTAATTATTTTAAGTTTACGCTAAGTTTGCAGCTAAAAGTCCTAAAACTATAACTTAGTTCTTAACTGCTTATCTTATAAAGATATAATAGTAATATAATCTTTAACAAGCTCTTCTTTAAGCGTATAAGTATAGAGATATATCTAACAGCAATATACGTTAAGTTCGATAATAGGTTTAAGAAGGCTTTGGGTATAATCCATATCGGCTACAACTTAAGTAAGGCAAACAGTATTAATAGGAGAATTTGTAAAATCCTTGCTTATTTAAAATAAATATAGCTAATTTATATAAGTTACTCTTAAGTATGGGGAGGTTCTAAGGTAAAGAAATTCTAGCTTTAATTAATTTTAAATAGAACTGTGCTACAAGCAGTAGCTAATAGTGACCAATTTTTAATAATATTGCATTTATTTACAGGCTCGAATTAAAAAATATATCACTTAATCGGCATATGCGACTATAGCTTTCACTAGGCTAGAACCCTTATAACAATACAGCTTAATTACCCCTAGCGTTTTAAATGCTTAGATTATACCTCTTTAGCGCTAGAATCTAGGGTCTCTATATCCCTTCCCTGCTTTATAGTCTTAGGCGCTTAAAATATATAATAATATACAAGTAGCATACAACCTCCTTATTTAGCTGTAGCGTAGACTATAAGGCACGCTAAGATAGCCGCTAATATTATATTAAATAGCGTTCTCTTCTAATCTTACTTGCCGGTTAAAGCAACCTTTAAACTCGCTAATAAGATATATTTTAACCGAACTATATAACTAGTTATAAATAATAACATTATTAGTCTTTACTTAAAGCGCTAGCAGCGCTACTTATTCCTTACTAACCTTCCATTTTTATTACTTAAGCCATAGCTTAAGTATTTTTAGTATGCTCTAGACCCACTAGTATTTAACACTAGGTAATTTACTAGAGTTAAACCTTATACCCTCTATTAGTAGGATTTAGCGGCATTACTATAGAGAGGTGCTAGGAGGTTTACTCTAGACTATATATTAGTTGGGGCTTTAAACTACTAGAAGACTTATTTAAATATTATAATATAAGTTATCTTAATAGACTTATTTTTTAAATTAAGGGGTTAGGGCAAGGCGGGGAATAGATAATTTCCCTAGTATTATAGAAATAGAGGAGTAGTCCCTAAATAATTTAATTCCGCTCCCGTAGGGGCAAAAAGCCCTTATAGTAGCTTTGTGGTAGGTTATAAACGCTAAGCCTAGCCTCTAAGCCTAACTATCCCGCCTAGGAAAGTGGCATTTATAGGCTTATAGCCCGTACGGGTTACGTAATCGCGTAATTATTAGTTAATGCAGGGTATACACTAGCAGAGGAAAGAAGTCTATACGCTAAAACAAGCCGTACGCGATAAATTCCTATATAGGTAAGTGGACTACATAGGCTCTAAGTTAATGCGGGGCATATACTAGTAGGGGAAAGAAGTCTATGCGTTAAAACAAGCTATATATAACAAATTCCTATACGGGTAAGTAGACTACGCGGGCTCTAAGCCTATAAGGGGCGTAAATACATTAGCGTAATTGCTAATATAGGAAATAAGCCCATAAAGAAATAAGCCTATATACTAAAAAAAGCTATATATAATAAGAGCCCCTACGGGAAACTGCCTATTAATTTACTTAACTAATAACTAAAAACCTAGATCCCAACCAGAAACTTAAAATAAAAAACTAACTTTAGCTAAAGTCTAAAACTAGGTAAGAATTAGTAAAGCAGAAATCGGAAACCTAAAATTATATTTTAGGTAAATAAAACGCTATTACTTTTCATTTTTTTTTTAAAAAAATGACGTATAAAACTTGTCGCTTTCTACGTTTATATAAACAGCACTATAGCTATAAGGTCTACTATATATGGTTTAAAATAGATATAACTAACTTACTATAGTATAAAGATAGTCTTAATAGCGAAGGCAAGTACTATAGGAAAGTGAGGTTAATATGCTTACTAAATAAACTACAGTTATACACTCTTTACGCATAGAAATCCGGAAGCTTTATAGTATAGAGTAATAGCATCACAATTATATTATAAAAAGCTTAGATGTAATTAAAAGACAGCTATATTTTAGCTAAGAACTAGAAGATAGAGGTAACAGAGAAAGTACTTCTATTAATAGTAATAGTTATACCTCTAATAGTCTTCTGTATCTAACCAATTATATAGTATTAAAACCCTTAATAGAGGGCAAGACGATTTTCAAGTCACTTATAAAAGGGATTAGTAGATATATTTTTTAGGCCCTAATTTAAGAAGCTTCTTTAAAAGAAAAGGGTAGTAATTGGAAAACTATTTTAGCAAGTATAGGTATAAAGCAGGTCCTAAGAAAGTACCAATAGTAGATATATAAAAATAAAAATGACTTTAACACTATAAAGAAGAAGCTATTTCCGTATAAAGAGCCTTATAGACCTAGTATACTAGATAAGTTCCTATATAATAGATTCTATAGGCTTAAAGAACTAGAGAAATTCCTATAAGAGAAGCCTAACGAATTTAGCAATAAGTAAAAGTCCTATTATACTTCCTCCTAACCCTTTTTTACTACACTAGTAAAGGTATATAATCCCACTTAGCAGATTATAATAGATGGAATAAGCGCTAAAGAGTATATACTAGATATTATTCTTTAACTCTTTAATATATAAATCTATAAGCCTACTAACCTTAAACACTACTAGTACTTACTTAGGATATAAATGTTTAAGCTTAGAAAGAAACTCGTAGAGTTTAGGGTTATTATTATATATTAGTTGTCCTTTATCGGTAATATAGTAAATAAAATCTTCTACCCGTGTTAAGGGACTTAAGAGATTATTATAAATTGTATAGAGCTTAGAAGAGGTCAAGCTAAAAGAGATAAAAGCGTAGGTTTTAGAACGCAGATAGACCACTAGGCATTTTATAGGCGTTCTACAGTTTCTTATTAAATTTTTACTTTATTCTTCTATATAGCATTGCACTTATAAAGTCTTGCCTACTAAATTACACCAAATCCCAAGTTCTCTATTATCACTTAATAATCTATTAGCATTACTCTAGCTTAGTTTATTAATATTAGTAGTATTAATTTGCCCTTCCACTAGGTTACTCTAGCGTAATCTGTTAATAGGGTGGCCAGAAGTTTATAGCTTATTACTGTTATTTAAAACTACCGTCTCTTTATTACTATCTTTATCACTATCCTCTTTCTATCCTTAATTATAAGGTGTAAAATATATAACGCTAGGGTAGTATATACAGATCGTCTCCTAAGCTCTTCCTATAGACCTATAAGAATTATTAGTAATCCAATTTAGGTTTATCTAAGGTATATATATAATAGGACTTATTTAACAAGTATAAAAAAGAACTATATTTTAGCGAGGCTTAGTATCTAGGGAAAAGGTAGCTTAATTTAAGGATATTTAGAGGTAAGGCGAATGCCACCTTTATAATATTTCCTCCACTACTTAGCTAAGCTAAGACTAAGTTTAGAAAGGGAGATTAATATTACCTAAATAAGGCGAAGTATATTAGTGGCCCCTTTACCCTTTAGCTGGCGCATAATATCCGTTAGCTATAATTACTCCTTACTTAGTATACGCTCTATACCTAAAAGTATAAGTTACTAAACTAAATCTAACAGTACCTATTTGGGTTAGAGGAGGCATTACTAGGGGTAATAATTAGCTAAGCTGTTACTAAATATAAATACCTGACTAAAATATATTATATTAGTGCGGAAGAACTAACGCCCTAGTCTCTAGCTTTATAAGTAGTGCTTAGCTATTATTACTTATTAGATTATAAGTAGTCTTAATACTTTAGCTCTTGTTAGCATTAATATAAAAAAGCTTATATAAACACCGCATACTTTAGTAGCTAGAGAAGTTTGTATAAATTTATTAGCTAGAATCGTATAAGTTACTCTAAGATTAATATTTCTACCTAAATCTATATAACGTAGGTAAAAGCAATGCTACTTTTTAAGTGCTATGCTACGGTTTCTAAGGCATGTAGTATAAGAAAGGAGTTAGGAGGTAAAGCTGCCGCGTATTTAGCCACCTCTAATATAACTAAGAAGAAGTTTAGGAATACAGTTTTCACTTTATCTAGAACTGGATAAGGGCTTCTATATACTAGTATTTAGGAATAGCCCTAATAGTTAATTATCATTTAAAGTTAATAATCCGGCTAAGCCAAGTTTTACGCCTAGAATTAAATAGGGGATTTATTTAATATTATAAGAAGGGGCTTAGATACTAAATGCTAGTAAAGGTATTAGCCCCCTAAATACCTAGAAGCTATAGGCAGTAAAGAGATTATCCTATAACTATTAATATAACTTAGTATTGCGGCGAAGCAGCTTACATAGTTTAATATTTTTAAATTAGAACTATACTTCTAGTATTAGTCCTACAAGGGTATAAAGGGCGCTATCGCGCAGTTTTTTTTTGCTCTACAACACTTATAATTCTTAATTCTTTTATACTGGCCCTAAGCTCTTACTAGCTATACTTTCTCTAGTTAAGGACTACTTACAGCCATCTAATTTTAGATAGGTAGGAATACTATCTTCGCCTACCTAAATATCCGGAACGGAAATTTTATATCCCTATAATACCTAAGAGTATAAGGATATATATATCTTAGAAACAGACTATACAAAAAGCTATAGTAAGGCCAGCCCTATATATTAAGTTTAGATTATTAATCTTCTTACCTAATAATAGGCTTGTCTAACCCTATAAATATAGTCGCTAGTATTAAGGACGTTTCTCTAATACCTCCTAGTAAAATAGCTAGATAATTATAGATCTTTTAATTACACTAATAGCCAAGTAGGTAATAATAAGGCCCACTTTACGGATATTTCTAATAATAGCTCAGATTATAAAAACGAAGATAGATAGCCTACTAGATTCCTAAGAAGACTAAACTAAATTTTAAAAGGCGTAACTAAAAACGGTACACTTAAATACTAGGTAGAGTAGAAGCCTAGGCTAACGAGCATTAGAGCCGCGAAGAGAAATAAGAATTTAAGGTATTACTCGGTTTACATTATAGGTAGAGTAGCGGTTTTGTGCTAGAAGCCTATTAAAGAGCCTATAACTAACCTAATATCCTATAAACTTAGATTTTATTATAAAAACAACCTTAGTAAGTTTATTAAGTATATTATAAGGTTCTGAGAGCTTAAAGAGGCGCTTAAGAAGAAAGATAGAAAAATACTTATAGCTTTAGTAGATAAGAGTGGAATATAAAAGGGACTTAGATTAACCCTATAAAACGCTATTAATAAAAGTAGTAAAAAGGAGATTAACGGCAAATCTTTAAAAGTAAAAGAGAAGTAGAGATTACCCCTAAATATATAAAGTGTGGTGGGCTTAGGCCTAAATAATTTAGAAATAGAACTTTCTTTTATAGTACTTTAATAGTTTCTAAATAATCGCTAAGTATTTCTAGTTACTATTAGGCAATTTGATTATTTCCTATATATAATACGCTTTAGTCTTATTTAGCCTACCGTTTCTTAGGAATATATCTTATTAATACTAATTTACTTATAGCCGTCTCTTCTGGCTAGAATCTAATATTGAAAATATATATATCTTATTGGTATAAGCGTACCGCCTTCCTTACTACGCTTTTAAAAGTGGGAGTCCTATAAACTATAGTAATGTTAGTAGAGAAGAAACCCCGCAAATAGGTATACTTACTAGAGATTACTATATTACCAGCCTCTGCTAACTATTTATTTTTAACGTACTAGGGCAGATCTAATAATCTATCCGTCCTAAATAAGCGATTACGCGCTAGCGGCGATACTATCTAAAGGTTAGCCGTTAACCCTTACGTTACGTTTAAAACAAAGAGAGCAATAGTAAAAATCCCTCGGCTATCTATTTTAAGTAAGAGATATAGGAACTAGCTAGCCTAGGCCTCTTAATCTATTAAGGAAGGTTAGAAGTAACATAGGTAAGGTATTAAAGTTTTACCTAATGTCTCTAAGAACTATACTAATGAAAGTCTACGTACGCGAGCGTTATAATCTTTATAAGCATTAAGGAGGTGCTTAGCTAAGAGTAGATAAGCGGTGATTTTAACTCTACTTATAATAAAAAGAACTTTATTAAACTTATCTAAACTCTATATTTAACTATATGGGCTATTAATAATTGCAGATAACTGGCTTAGTATTATTATTAGTGTATTGCTAAAACCTTTACACCTTTATATTAAAAGGGTAATGGTAATACCGGCCTTATTAGAGTCTTATAAATACTATACAATTAAATATAAATAAGCTTAAAAAAATCCACTAGAGTGGTAAGCGATGCCTGGCAATATAAGATATATATATTCCCTAGGTGTGACTTTCTACAGTTTTTTAAGAGTAATTAACACCTACGTGGCTTGTATAGAGTCTAACTAATATAGAAAACTTTTTATAGTAACTTTATTAGCTAGACCGGAGCTATAGTTTTAAAAGTATAAACGGATAAGCTAGATTATATAATAAATAAGCTATAACGCAGAGCTAATTAAGAGATAAATTACCAGTAGAGTTTTCTTTAACTTAATATAAACCTATAGTATACCTATAAGTGTAATCGCGGAGACTAAGTGTAATTTAAGAAATACTTTATATGTATAGCGCCGGAGATATAATATGGACAGTCTACTAAGTAATGTAATAACTAAAATAAGCTAGTATTCTTTTAGTATAAGAGTAAGTATAGTACAGAGTGATAAACTAATATTTCCTAAGCGGAACTAGGAACTACTAAGAAGTTAATAAAACTATATATAAGACCTTAAATTACATAAACGCGGCCTACCCAGCGGTAAAGCAGGCCGTATTAGCTTAGATTTAAATAGACTTTATTACTAATTAGACTAGTCCTACTACTAAGATACAGCGGGACTATATTAATGATAAAAAGAGAGCTATAACGTTTCGCCAACTTGGCGCGGCCTGAAATTCCAAGAGTATAGATAATAATATTCGCTGTAACATAAAGAAGAATAAGAATCGCTGTAAGTACGCTTATATTAGAGCTTCCTTTTTAGCGCTTAATAACTAACGTATAATTAAGTCTTTTATAAAGAAAAGAGAAGATTAACTTATAGGTGGGTGTATTAATTCGCTATAAGAGCTTTTATAGAGTAAATACTTTAAATATAGCTCTAAGGGAGATAAGAAAGATTGTAATTATTTATATAATAGTGTTCTATAATACTAAACTTCCTAGGCAAGATATATATTATATACCGGTACCTAGATATATACTTTACTTACGTAATTTAGCCTATGTAGATAGTTTTAAAATATATAAAGACGGATTTTAAAATCTAGAAACCGTTTTTAGGGAAGGCAGGGTTTACAAATTGGCGATTTATAATTTTATAATTAATCTTAAATCTAGTATTTGAGATTACTAATCCCTAATCCTTAAAATCCAATACTTAACTTACTTAGTATCCGGCTTCGCCTTCTTTTCTTAGTATATATACCTTTTAACTAGCTACTTATTAGGTTACCACTAAAGCCCTAGCGTTAATTCCTTCTAACGCGCGTAAATAAAGGGGCTATATCTAGAGTACGCCACTTAGGTACATTTAACGGACGTTTATTATCTTACTCCCTTTTTATTAATATTAGGGGAGAATAAGGCGTAGCTAAGCGGGAAAGTATTACTAGCGTATATAAGCCTTTAGATAGTTAAATTTATAGTATACATATTAAGAGCTTATATTTAATAGTTAGCATAAGATAATAGGCAGCGAGAGTATAATTAAAATCCTAACTAAGTGCCGCAGCTAATTAGAGTAAAAGTTTAAAAGCTATAAAACTAGTGTTTATTAGACACGGCTTCTATAAAGGAATGATTAACTATAGGACATTCTCTGTAGACCCTTTAATTGGTCCTTATGCGCGCGAGCTATAATATATCCCCTAACTCTATAGCTAGATCCGCGAGACTGGAATATATGGTCTTAAAAAGCTTAGTATTAGTAGTAAAATTTAAATTTAGCAGTATATAAATGTCTACTATTCTCCTTATAAGCTTATCCGCTAACTTTACATTAACTTATTAATATTTAACCACTACTAAGATTTAAGCTTTACGTATTTTTTCCTCTCTACCCTTAGCTATTCCTATCACAATGTCTATAATATAAAAAAATTTTAAACGCCGTAAAGAAGGAATTAATAGAAAATGTTATAAGCTTGCGAGAAGAGTCCCTAATACTAGACTCGCCCTTATTATTAAAAGAAATAGGGTTAAGTACATTTTCCGTTCCCACCTTAATAAGAACTAGCCTAAATCTATAAAAGAGATGGTTAGTTTCCTTTAAGTTTTTATTAGAATATATCTTGCTAACTAAAGTATATAGCAACGCTATAATTTACGGAACTACTACCCAGCTAACTACTAAACTATTAACGAGTTTTAAGAAGCTAGAGGGCTCCTTACTAGAGATTTAATAGCAGCCTACCTAGTAATAATAATATTGTAAACCCAAACCTCCTTTAATTTAAGCTTTAACAGTAGTTATATTAGCTTTAATGGGCTTAGTAGAGGCATATAGACTTCTAGGTTCACTAAGAATATACTTAACTAACCCCTTAATAGCTTTCCTATTAGTTCTTATAATAGGGGCAATAATATTATAAGAGATAACTAGGATCTTAACTAGGAACTAGACAAAGACTTTTTAGAAGATAATAATAATAATAAGGACTTTCCCTATTTTGCGCCTATTAGAGAAGAGGATAAGTAATTTTAAGATATATTTAATTAGCTACTATTTATCTACGCCCTTTAACCTAGTACTAGATAGTTAAGCTATAGAGTTAAAAAGAGGCCTCGCGTTACTATAGCCGGTTAAAACTAACCTTAAAATATAACCTAGGCTTAGATAGCTAGGGCAGTTTAAGGTATAGCTATATAATAAAGGGTAAGTCCGCCTAACTCAAACAGGTCTTTCTCTACTAGGTTATATCTTATTAGCAAATTTATTAAAAACGCGTAGCGTAATAGTTACTCTCCTAGCCGTTAGAATAGGGTTTACGCTAAGTCTATATTACTAATATAGCATATAAATAATAGATTGAATAAAACCTAGTTATTTAACTCGCTTTAAATAATACTACTACCTCTAACCTTTAAACCCAGCTCTTATACCTAATAGTTTTAATTTTAAATAATAGATAGTCATATATAATTAAGTGGGGTCTTTAGTATATTTATATTATGCTAATTTATTAAAGTTAAACCGTTATAATTTAAGATTAGATATCCGCAACTAGTAAAGGACTATTAGGTTCCGGGTAACTATTATAATATTTTAGTATTAGAATTCCGCATTATCTTAGGGATAGCTAAGGACTAGGCGGCTCTTTTATTTTATTTTAGATAATCTAATTGTTATTACTAGGTTAGTAATCTACTTTTATACTCTACGGTCTTTTATTTTAATACTATTTTATATTTTTTTTCCTATTTACAATTTATTGTCGTCTTTTAGTATTAAGTAACTGCAGCTGTCCTTTATTCTAGTTTCTACTAATACTAATATTACTGTTTAGGTTATTAAGCTCCATTAACGGTCCTAAAGTATTTCCTAAAGTATTGTATATAAAATTGCCCTTAGGTAATAGCGGTAGTGGTAATAGTAGCGACCCTTACGGCTTTTTAGTTTTAATTATAGCCCTATCTTTTTAAGCCTTATTCTGCCTTTTATTAATATTAATATTAGTCTAGCTTTCCTAAATAGCGCTTTTGTTACTAGCAGTAGTAGATACTATAGGGAATGCCTTACTAACTTAGAAATCTAAGTCCTTTACTAAGTTCTTTAGGCCTAATTCCTACTCCATCTATCCTAGTATAGGCTTAAGCTCCCAATTTGGGAATATTAGCTTCCGTTATTTCCTATATGTAATTAGGCGACGGTCCTACTCGTTAACAACCTCCTCTATATCCTTATTTGTATTTCTTATAAGCGCTAAGCGACATTTTTTTACTATTTTAGTAACACTATTTACAAACGTCCCTATATCTGCCAATTTCCTAAAATAGTAACCACCATTCTTAAGGCAGAGATCCTTAAGATTTATAGTTTAGGTCTTAGGCGTAACTAGCTAAAGAATACTAAAGTAGCTAGTATATATATCTCCTGCGCATTCTATACACTATTATATAAATTTAGCTATATATTCCTTATCCTTTAAAATATCTATCTAATAGCACTTAAAACCGTAAATAAGTTAAATTAAGAAAACTAAGATATACTCGCTGCCCCTAAACTTTATCTACTTAATCTCTCTAATATCTATAAGCTAGGCAGTAGCGCTCTCTCTCTATAGTAAACCAGATTTACGTATAATAACATTATTATTAGTTTTTTTAGTAATAGTATAATATTGCTAGGTTCTCTTTTAACCAGCTTATACTTTTAAAGCGCGGCCTATAGCTTTAAGAGTTTCCTAATGCGTAGTAGCCTAAAGTTCTTCCATCTGGTATATAAGGTTATTAATTATTTAGGCCTACTAGGAGCCTATAAGTTCTCTACTCTTTAGCTAGGCTTAAGTTTTCTTAAGTTTAGATTTAAGGTTAACGATTTTATATTATAATATTTTTGCTTTATTAGCACTTGCCTCCGCCTTAAGGTTAGGATTTAGCAGTTAAACCGTTTAGTTATAAAGTTACTACACTTTAGTCTGTAGCTAGGCTAGCCTATTCATTAATTAAGTAATCTGTTTATCTTTAGCACGGTCCTATATAGTTATTAAATTAGCCTAAACTTCTCTATCTAGGGATTAAATAATAGTTTAGACACTAAAATCCTGTATTTATACTCTTCTTATTTAAAGCTTAGATATTAGTTTATCTTTCTCTCTTTTCTAGGCTATAAGTTAGGTTTATAATCCGCCATTTTCTGCTTTAAAGCTTACTCTAAGTTAATTTATTTTAGCCTCTAGCTAGGCTTATATATTCCTTAATTAAGTAATATATTTATCTTTAGTACGGTCCTATACAGTTAATAAATTAACTTAAACTTCTATATCCTAGGATTAAATAATAGTTTAAATACTTACTTTATTTTTTTAGAGCTTAGAGGTTAATTTATCTTTTTCTATTTTTTGGGTTGCTAGCTAGACCTATAGCTTAGAATTTTCTACTTTAAAGAATGCGGTCTACTTAATATATCCCTCTATTAATTACCTTTACTTCGCTAATTCTATATTTAAAGCTTCTTTATATCTTATTATTAACTCTATCTTTTTCTCTAGTAGGAAAATAGTCTCTTATAGGTTTAGCGCACTAACATCTTTATTAGAGTGATAACTTATAAAATTATTAATATCGTTAGAATTTTTAAGTTTACTAATCCGAATTTGCTAATTTTAAATTTTTATCTCTACTTCCCCCAATTTAGCCTTTTCTTATTAAATATCTTATACTGCGTCTTAATAGAGTCTTTTAAGATCTTTAACCTTATTTTATAGCTGCTAATTCTTATCTCTCTCTATAGTTAAGTTCTGTTTATACTATCTTCTTATATCTCCCTTAAAATCTCTCTCTTCCTATAACTCTCCTTTTAGGCTTTTAATTTTAGCACATAACTAACGCTTAATATTCTTAAGCTGTTCTACCTTTTAGGCTAATAAGCCTCTTTATAATATAGCTGGAGGAGCTTTAGGGATATAGTTGGCGTTAGTATACCTATAAAAAGAAGTTAACGTTTCTGGGAAATCGAACTTTGAATTATTAATAAGTATTTAGATTTTAATATCCAACGCCTTACCTATTAGGTGCTACTTTTAAGAAAGCTATAATATAAGTCACGCTTAATATAAAATAAAGTTATTTTAGTACCTTAAACATAGTTTATAAAGAAGATTAATAGAATAAATAAGGAGGACTAATCCTTAATATAGTTATCCTTAAAAGGTCGGCTATAGCGATAATTGCTAAGTAACTTTACCTTAGAGGTAAACTAAGGAAGCTGTTATTCTCTATAGGAATGCTTTATTAACTTTAGCACTTATATAACCTAAGATATAGGTCTACTAATATTATCCCCGTAACTAGGCTTTACTTACTTAAGAAAATAGATAACAAGTTCCCTATTAGGATCCTGTTTCTATAGTTTAAGGGCTTAATCTATATAAAAACCTAGAATAATGGTAAGATTTCCTAGTTTATGCCAAAGAGCTAGATTTGGCTCTTTAATAATAGGTTTTTATTTACCCTACTCCTTTTTAGGGGCCATAGACGTTATCTTGGGAAAATAACATATATAAAACGCCTATAGTATAACATAACCTAACTATCTATCCCCCTTGAATGTTATTAGGGATAGCGGTGTTATTTAGTTCTCTAGATATTTAATATTAAGATTTTTAGGACGAAAATAGATAGCTAAAAAGCTACGCTAGATAGTACGTTTTTAATTAGAGCCTAGGAGTTGTTTAAGGATAGTATAGCAAGGTTTAAGATATTTTAAATTTTTGAAATAACTATATAGAGTAGGAATTAAGTAAGGAACTAATAAAATATTTTTAAGAAGCGCATCTCTCTTATAGGAGTCTGTAATAGTAGAAAATATTATTTTTAATTATATTTAACTTTTAATGGAAATCTGGTCTCTTTTAGAGATAGTAGATGCGTAAAGCTCCAGTTTCTATAATATAAGGGCATTAACAGCAGAAAATAAGATGTTTAAAATTTTATAGGGTAGAATAGTTTTACGGCCTAAAATAGTTTTATGGCCTAGAATTTAATTTTAAATAATTAAAATATACTTAAGAGAATTAAGGATCTCCTAAATATGTATAAGTAAGAGTATATATATAGTTTAGAAATATACCTTATTATACTTTAAACCTAGAAAACGATATAGAGTGCCTAGCTAAATTGGGTAAAAGAGTTCCGGTATATTATTAAGTGTGTAAAATATATTTTAAAAGCGCTTATTCTTTAACAGCTACCGTAAATCTTTCTCTTTTGTGGCTATAAGCTAACTCCGCCATTGGTTCTCCAATTTATTATTATTTCTTTAATGATAATATAAGATCTTATAAAATATTTCTCCGTCTAAAAAGGGCTGCTTGTTTCTAAAGGCCTCTATAATATTTATTAAAGCGTTTAAAGAGAGTTCTGGAAATTACGTTAGATACTTATAGGGGGTATAAATATTAAAACTCACGCTTAGAGTAAAGCTTAATAGTTTATTATTGATTATTTAGATCTAGAGCTTGCTTAGCAGTATAGATACAGTATAATCTATTAAGGCAATTAACTTAGGTTATAGGAAGGTAGGGAATCTTTATAGTATCTTCCTTCTAATAAAGTATATTCTTATTAATACTAGTGTTGGTCATATAGGGTGACTCACTAATAACGACTACTCGAGTAGGGTTACAGTGATGTTGGTTAATAAAGCTTCTTTTAATTGGAATGAGGAAGGGCAAGGAGCTTAAGGCTCCTCGCCACGCTAGTGCCGCGGCGACACGTGATGGCAACTTGCCATCACGTGACGGCAGTTTGCCGTACGTGACGGTAAATTGCCTCATTCCCGACACTGGCAACTCTTCTTTTGTGGTTGCCCTCTATATATAAATACTGCTTAACTATCATAATAAATATGGATCCTCCTTACTTACTATTGCCATTGTAATATAAGTCTTACTGTCCTAAAATTTACCTCTTAGCACATGGTGCTTTCTTGCTAAGGAGTCGTGGGTAGACATTGTGTTAGGGCCGTTAGGGCCGCTAAGGCGCTAGCTATAAGCAAGCCAATAGCGATTTTCTATGCCGGGTATGGAAAATCCTAATTAGCTGGTTAAAATTAGGGTCCGTAGAGCGTTATGCTCTTACTCCCTTTTAACCTAACCTTTAACTTATATACGTAAAGTATTCGTGTTAACAAACGTTTTTAGAGCCTTATTTAGGTTTACCTTCGTTATTATATCTACTAGGTTATCTTAACTGTTAATCTATTAAATCTTAAAGAGTTCTCGCCGTTCGTAGGATTGATGAAGTGCCATAATATCAATTATAAGGCGCTTCTCCTTTATAGTACTAAGCTTAACTAAGCACTTATAGAGGGAGTATAAGTCGGTATATACGATTATAGGGATAACGGAAAGTTCGAGTTAATCTATAATTATCTTTAGGGTAGTTCCAATTATAATTGCTATGTTAACTCCGCTAACTATTCTATATATCTCTAATGCTAGAACGCTTTAAGTAACGCGCTTGCTTTTAGTTAAGCTCTAATAAATAAAATTACCGTAGATTGTAAAGTTATTCTCTCTGGTAAATTCGTTTGCAATAATAATTTTATATCCTAGCTAGAAGCTAAAATTTTTATTATTTATAAACGATCTATTAACAAATACAAAGAGCTTAGCGGTGGGAAGATTAACAGGCATATAGAGTAGTCCCCAGTTAAGATAGTTTATTTACTAGGAGAGACGCTTATTTAGGGCAAGGACGTCATCCTTAGTTAGTTTCTAGTGTTAAGCGGTAACAGAGAGATCGAATGAAGCCTTAGGTTAATAAATAGAAGCGATATAAGCTCTATAAGCGCGTTGCTCTACGTATCCTTGTTTTAGAGAATTAACGTTAATAACGTTAATTTTCTTGCCTTAACCCTTCTGGCATAAAGCAATGGAATCCTTGTTTAGGGAGAGGATACATCTATTAAAGAGTAATAGTGTTATTAAATTAAGCTTTTCCTTTGGCTTTGCTCTAAGATTTGCCTTTACTAGCTTATCTTCTTTAAGAGCTAAGAATCGGTCATCTCCTAAGATAATTATATCGTTGGTTTGCATGCCAATAATTCCGAATAGAGTTCCTATAGTTATAATAAGGAAGCATAAATTAAATGTAAAAGTAGTTATTAAAAGCTTCTCTTTATGGTGCTTGCTATAGGTAGCCCACCAGTAAGTTCCACCTCTGCAATTTTATATAATAGCTTAAGCACAACTATGATTGTATCTTCGGAGTATTGGTGGCGAATTTGCTCTAGAAGGTATGCTAATATTAAGCGCTAAAGGTACGTCTCTAATTAGGTGTAGGCCTAAGTAATATCTTGTAGATAGACTGCCATTCTATTTTTTATTAGGGAGGGAGCTAGTGCAATAATAACTCGCTAACTGGCTTGTTAAATCGTGGGAGATTATATAAGAATTACCTCCTTACTATTGTTGTTGTAGCCTTGGATAATAAGCCTTAATTTCTTAAATAGGGCGTTAGTAGCTTTGCCTTTAATCTCGTTAACTATTCTTAACTTAAAGATGCGAACTTTATTAAACTTAGTAGGGTTATACTTCTTAAATTTAAAGACCCCTCTTATAATAAGACTATTGATCTCCTACTTATCGGATGCTTGGAAAGGAGCTCCTGAAGTTATAATGCAACCTTCCTTTTAGAGCTGTTTTGCGAGTTTAAAGTTAGCCTTCTCCTTAGCTATTATAAAGGCTATTAATAGCTCAACTCTATTCTTAATAGCGGTAATAAATTGCTCTTTAAAATTAATAAGATGTTAGTAATTTCGTAATCCCTTTAGGCGACCTCTACCGTATCGTGGTTGCGGCGTATCTACTATAATTATATTAGGATCATAGTCGCCTTCTAGAGCACGTTAATTATGGCTCTCCTCTAGGGCATCTTTTATGGTATCCTATAAAGGCTCGGAACTATTATCTTTATAGTAAGGCTTAATAACAGTTGAACGGAATTAAGTGGGTCTATAAGGCATCTAAATAGTATAAGTTTAACTATTAATTATAATAAGTTAATATGGGCCTAACTATCCTCCCCTTTTATGCTATACGCGTACTTTAGACTAGAGTGGCAAATCGAGCGTAGTTAAGGTGTTTGGGCCATTTCTTATTCCTAGTGCGTTATTAACCTAGCGTGTAGCGTAGAGACGTTATATCTCCTTTATTGCCTTATAAATAGCCTTAGCTCGTTACATAATAGAGGGAAATAGTGGAGAATTATTAGTTATTTAAGGGTAGGCGCTAAAGACTAGTAATATAGGTACGAGTCCATCCGGGCCAGCGGAATCGTTAATAGCTTTAATAGCTATTTGCAAGGTAAGTTCTTTGCTAGCGTCCTCTAGTTCTAAAGAGATAATCTTATATACGCGGCGTAATGGCGTATAATATTACTCTACTTTTCTAATACTATTATGTGCCTTAACGGGGACTTCCTTAACCTTAATTGCTATTGCCTTTATCTATTATTAAAACTCTATAGATAAGAAGTTCTTTCCTACGTTATAGACGATTTAATTAGGGGGTCCTAGATAGACATTAATCTAGCATAATTAAAGGGTATCCTATGCGTTCCTGGCTAATATATCCTTTAAGAAACGTGCGGCTTAAAAGGAGGTTAAGAAGTTAATAACTTAGAGTACTAGCTTACCGCTAAGGTATATAACGTTGACGATAATATAGAAGTTAAAGTCGTAGTTATCTTTAAGGGTAAACTTAAATCGGCCAGGGGACTTCTGGTTTATTTGGTAGTAATAGCAGTACTTTATAAGATGCTTAATTGCCTTAACCTTAACTTTATAACCTGCTTGCTAAAGAACCCTAAGCAATTAATAAATAGATAGGTGGCTAAATTAATGGTGTAGTTAACGTAACTCTGACTTAGTTAGGTAGCTCTAAGTAATACTCTTTTCTAGTTAATAAAGGAGCAACTAGGGGTAACCCTACTTGCGCATAACGGGCACCCGATTATCTCCCTAAATAAGTATATCCTTAAGGTTATTAAGCTTAACGCCTAATTTGTCTATATTTTTAATGTAAAATAGAAACGGGGTGTTTATAGGAATAACGTAAAAGGTAATATACCCTAAGGGGGTTTGGACCCTAATTGTGCTAATAAAGATTACAGTACCCTTACTAAAACGAATCGTGTATTGGCCTGCCATTAAATAGTTAATCTGAATAGAGCTATTAAGCTGCTAAAGGGCTTAAACTTAAGGTTTTTTTGCTATAGATACTCCTGCGGCTCTAGTATCTGGCATAATACTATAGAAGACGTTTGCTGAGTATTTGTTATTAAAGGAGAACGCGGAACTTTCCCTTAGCTTATTAAAGATATCTAACTTCGTGGTAAAATAGAGCGTAGATTAGTTATTAAGAATAGTGACGGTTTATGTACCATCTACTTCACTATACTTAGTGAAGTATTGGTTAGGTAAGTACTCCTTAATTTCCATATCTATAAGGAGCTATTTAGCCTTATTAACCTTACCCTTAAGATCTTCTACGCCTTTATATTAAACTAGGAAGCTTTAGAAGTAGGCTATAGTAACCTTATAATTTCTAACGTTTTTTATACTCTGGCGGAACTTATTATATACCTCCTTTTGTTTATTAAGAGAATGCCTAGTTAACTAGTAATTTGGTTTCTTATAAACATAGTACTTCTTCTAGCGATTACTTTAAAATAAACCTCCATAAGGACCTCCACCTTTGTCTTATAGTCGTTAATTATACCCTCTGCCGTATTACCTACTCCGGCTACTATATATTCAATCAGTCCAGTTATAATTATATTAGTCGGGCGGGTTAATTAAAGTAGGTTAGAGTTAGGCGTTAAATTGCTGTACTTCTTAAGAGCGTAGAGTGGTGCTAATAGAAGATCTTAATTAAGCATATACTCCTTTATAAGTATTTACAGGATTAAAGAGAATAAGGTTATATTCTTTAACACCTTAACATACGCTAATGACTTAATTACGTAGGCTAAAGTCCTCTTAATATAATTCGGATAAACCACACTAAATTATCTAAAGTTAATTGAAGAGCTTTTAAAGATAATTAAGCTAAGGGATACCTGGGTTTGTAGCAATGATCCTTAAGAAGGTAGTCTCTCTCTATTTTAATATATACTGCTACTTATTCTCTTCTGTTTTAAAGTGGCATCTTAACTTATATATTATGCGGTTAAAATTATATCCTTTTCCTGCCAAATAATTATAATAGAAGGTACTAGCTTGGCCCTTAAGCATAACGGAATAGGCGTTGTGGTATTAATTAGACTCTATTCCTACCTTCTAGTAATAGTTATAGAAGATATGTAGTTTTGAATTAAGAATATTATATAATTCCCCACTAAACTTCTTCTCCTAATCCGAATAGAGCTTTATAAGCTCTATAAGTAATTTTAAACTGCCTCTAATTTAAGATTAAAATAGAGGAGGTAGGGGTTATATTATAGGCTGCAGTGGGGACATAGGTCTAGTTGGTGGAGTCTAAAGGTTATTAAATCGCGAAGCAATGGGATCCTATGCCTGCTCTCGTTGGGGTATAGTATTTAACGTTAAGGTTACGGGTTAAATTGGATACAGAGGAGTTGAAGGTAGAAGTAGGTTCGTTTTTAGAGGTATATTACTTGGGTTCTATCGTAAGTTAAGCTTCCTTATAGTGCGTAGTTAGTGCTTAATCTCTTATAGAGTTTATTTATGTTCTTCTTTTGCGTTAATAACCTGCTCCTAAATATTATCTCTAATAGTACCCCCGTTCTTAGGGATAAATACTCTATTCTCCTAAAGGAAGTTACGGAAGTTTTATATAATATCCTTATTTACGGGGGCCTATATTTCCTTTATCTATCTAATAAAGTCCTCCTTTATATATTCCCATAGCATGGTATTGTTATATTTACTGTCCTTATAATGTGCTATATAGTGTAATAAAAATCCATTTAAGTCTTGTTTATTAGCGTTTACAAGGTTAATTATGGCTTTATTCTATATCTTTGGGTTAATATCTTCCTTATACTTTTTTAGGTAGGTTAACGCTATAGTAGGTATAAAATCGATGGGGTGTCGTACGTTAAAGGTAAGTAGGATTTTCGGTTTTATAGGATCTTGTAGGTTTGCTATTAAGAGGTAGGCAATTTAAGATGTTGTTTAACGCGTTTTAGACGTTAACTTGGGACCTTAGGTTTAGTGACACTTCTAACCTAAAGTACTCGACTAAATCTTTATAAACGCGGTTGTTCTATATAATGGACGCAACTTAGTATCTCCTAGTACTTAGTAACACTTCTATTACTAGTTTTCCGCAAGTCTAAGGTAGCACGGTATCGCCGGGATCCATTCCATATAAGCGTATATAGCACCCCTATACGAGACTGTCTCTTCTGTTCGAAAACCTAGCTGCTCTATAGTTAACTGTGTATTTAACCACTGATTAGTGTTGGTTACATAGGGTGACTTACCAATAACGACTACTTGAGTAGGGTTACAGTGATGTTGGTTAATAAAGCTTCTTTTGATTGGAATAAGGAAGGGCGAGGAGCTTAAGGCTCCTCGCCACGCTAGTGCCGCGGCGACACGTGATGGCAACTTGCCATCACGTGACGGCAAATTGCCTCATTCCCGACAACTAGAGACCCTAAGGGCATCTATAAGTACGTTATTATCCATAATAGCCTTAATAAAATATTCCTTAGTTAATCGGTCACAACTAGTTCTCTTAAAAATATTTTTTAGGACTATAACTTTTTTTTTAGACGGCCTATGATAATATTTACGCGCTAAAGGATGCCCGAAATTAAGTGCTTTAAGGTTAATCTTTACAACCCCTCTAAAATATTGCGCTTTAATAGCTGCAAAGTCTTTATCTAGCATATCTATTGCTATTACCTCTTCTTCTAAGTATAGTATAAGCTGCAAAAAATCTTAAAAGTAGTTATAATATAAGCCTAGTTTATAAAAGATCGGAAGAGGGCGAAACATTATCTACTACCCTAAAAACCGTATATATCCAAAAGTATGAAAGATTCAGGGTTTAAGGATCCCGGAATTCGGTTTCTTAAATTTAGATTTAGATTTTTCTAATCCGGCATCGCTAAACTGGATCCCAAATTCGTTTTCTGGAAAATCGACTGAGCACTACCTCCAATAGTGTGTTAATTCTCCTATATTTAAGGCGTAGTTTATTAGACTATACTAGGAAGTGGTTATAGAGAGCAGCTTATACGCTAGAACGTAAAATAACTAGTTAACAGTTCGCCAAGCCGAGCAGTACCGCGTATGTCTTTTAAATCTTCTAGCCCTTATTAATAGCCGCATAGATATTTGTGTCGGAATAATATAAATATAGAGTCCGTCTCCGTCTCCGTCTCCTTTAGAGCTCCTGCTATATATTTCTTACATTATTATTATTGTAATAGATTATCTTCAATACTAAGGAAATAGTAAGAAAGTATCTTAACTTATATCCTATAACTAAATTATATACTTATTAGGTAATAGATTAGACTTCTATAATAAAGTCTTCTAAATATACTTATAAGGATCTAGGCTTATTATGACCAGAAGATTCTAAATCTAATACTAACTCTGGCTCTAAAGAGGAAACTAATATTCTAGAAAATGCTATAGAGGTGCCTCTATGCCTATAAAAAAAGAAAGTAAATAAGTCTAACGGGTAGTTTTAATGTACAGTTAAGGGGTATACCTCCTGTTTTACAGCAATGACTTCCCTTCTAAGATATGCCCGCTATATAGCAACGGCAGAACCGCCGTATACTCTCTACGCTGCCTACTGTAATTGGCTAGAGAATCGTTATTATATAACCTACAAAAAGTAATACAAAACTTTAAAAATAATTAGTTAATATTATAAAAGCCAACACCTAGATAAATACGAAAACCTAATAGGAGTAAAGGTCCTACTGTAAAAGTTTTAGCTAGCAAAGCTCCAGCTAGCAAAGCCCTAGCCTGTAAATCTTTGGCCAGAAAATCTCTAACCGCTAAAGCCCTAGCTAGTAAGGCCTTAGCTAATAAATCCTTAGCTAGTAAAACCTTAACTAGAAAATCCCCAGCTAATAAAGCCCTAGTTAGTAAAGTATTAGCTAGTAAAGCCTTAGCTAGAAAGCCCTTAGCCAGTAAAGCCTTAGCTAGAAAATACTTAGCTAGTAGAGCCTTAGCTAAGATATACGTATTTAAAATAACCCACTCTTTTATTTACTAATATTAATTTATTAATTAGTAATATATAAGTAATCTTTAACCTCTATTTAAGAGAAGCGCCTACTAAGCTCTTTAACTGCCTTAGATAGTAGCGCTATTTCTACTAGCAGCCGAAATTATAAGGTTTTCTTGTAAGACTAATACTTTTTCAGTACTGGGCTCGATTTTGATTACTCTCTACTTTAAGGTAACTAGGTCTCTAATAGTTTTGATATAAACCTATAAACCGCGAAACGCTAAAGACGTAATAAAAGCTATAAGCTGGCTCCTATTCTACTATATGGTACGCTATAGCTAATAGGTACTAGTACTTTATAGCTCCTTGCTAATTTTAAATAGCTAAGCTTAGGAGCACCTAAATTTAGAAGCCTTAAGTAAACCTACTTCCTTAATAAATAAATAGTCTATCGCCCTTAGGGAACTTAATTAAGATGCCGAAGTACTTCTAAATATAGAGATTTAAATAACAGGTTTAGGTTACTCCTTAAATTATATAGAAGAGGCCCTACCGCAAAGATATATTTTAGAATCTCACTACTTATCGCCGCGGCAAAGCTTATCTATTAACCTTTAATATAGAGCCGCCAGATTCCCTATTATAGTACAGCAGCTCTTAGAATTTTATAGTGTAAAGTTTAATTACTCTAAGGCTCTAAAGTTAGTTTTTCCGTAGCCTATTAAGGGAGGATGCCTAATAATGGCTCTAGGTAAGGGTATGACAGTAGCATTTTTAATAGGATTTGCTTTTGATTTACTACAGTATATAGAATTAAATCTAACGGAAAAACCGCACTAAAGGATTTCTAAAAAGCATAAAACTTCTCTCTACGCGAACTATAGCCTAGCCTATTTTTCCTAGGCCTATAGCAATTAAATTATGCGGGAATGCTACTACGGCTTCTTTCTTGCTTTGTTTCCTTATAAAGACCATAAGAATACTATTATCTGTGACTAAATTATTATTGCTAACCGTATCATTTATATCTATCTTGATTTTTACTTTATACTGTATATTTCTTAGTAAATGTATATCTCTATAAGTTATAATAGGAATTACTAAGTTGGAGGCTTTCTCCTTGAGCTTCTTATTAGATAGATCCTTAATACCTTCTTCTATAATCTCTACTGTTTGTGTATAATAGTAGAATGTCTTCTGCTACCTTGTTTTGGGATGCCGTCTATAGGTTAAAGGATGTAGGTATGAATTTGTGGCTAAAAGAGGGAGAGTTAATGAGCTAGAGTTAGAATATAGCCCTATATAAACTTCTTCGCTTAAATATACTTAGTTTGCTCTTTACCTATTATGACTGTTTTATAGGAACATAAAGTAAGTTAGATATTAGGATAGGTTGCGATAGAGAGTAAGTAGTTGCGTAAAGAAAAAAGGATATAAAAATATTGGCGCCTAATACGTGAATTTATGTTTTGGAAGGTGGGGCTATATAGTACCCCATTACTTAATGGAAATTGCGTTATTACCATTCTGGTCGAAAGCAAGCATTAATTACGTATAGCCGTAATATTTAGCTACCCGCTTTGGAGGTAATTCGAACTAATTATACGCAGTTTCTATTAGAATTAATTTAAATAAAGGCAATAGCCCCTAAGAATATAATGCTATAACTTTATATGCCTAAGTCTTTACTTTTGGTCTTTGTTGTTCAGTTTCTAAATAATAAATTGACTTTTTTCACGTCGTTTAAGATAGTCCTTTTGGCCTAGACTAAGTATTTAATCGGCTAGTCTATTGGCTCGTTTAGTGTATTCTTTATTAACTTCCTTTTTTGGAAGAAATTTATTAGTATAAAGATAGTAAATAAACACTACTTGTGCTTCGCCTTGCTTCTTAATACTAGGTAAAGTATATAGTAGCTAAGAGTTATATAAAAATCTAGCTTAAGATTAAAACATTTAATATTAACTAGATTAAAGTAATATATATATATTACCTAGTTCTATAATAAAGGTTGCCCTTTCTTCTGTTAGTTACTCTTAAGAACCTTTACCGATATCTATTATAAAGGTTACTTTATCGCC
>Ga0307515_10002261_pt1 | contig 42140 bp, 35 predicted proteins | sample 17_EM_MG_FD_194513 | JGI IMG/M metagenome (GOLD analysis project Ga0307515, IMG submission 194513) | Populus trichocarpa ectomycorrhiza microbial communities from riparian zone in the Pacific Northwest, United States - 17_EM | ecosystem: Host-associated > Plants > Roots > Unclassified | place... | reverse complement strand
TCCCCTAACATATCAGGGGTTTTCTTCCTGTAAATTTATAAGTTTCCCCTGTGTACGGAGTAGTCTGCGTGGGCCGCATAGGATCCGTATCAGACGTTAAGCAATGAATTATTATATAATTATATAGAATAACAATTATTATACTATCTATGAACCGTAGCTACGTAATATTACCTTATGTAACCAACACTAATTAGTAGTTAACTTTATTATTATACTATAGAATAGCTAGGTATTCTACTAAGAAGAGATAAGCTACTATACTAGTGCTACTCGTGCTAGAGGAAGCTGTCTTTTAAGGTTAGAACTAGTCCTAAACCTTAAATAGAACTCTTCTATAAATCTAAGGATTTAAAGGCTAGAACTGGTCCTAAGCCTTTCCTAGATTATAGATTCTTGCGTCTATTACGCAAAATAATATACTTTATAAGTCTTTATAATTTAAGGCTAGAACTAGTTCTAAGCCCTATAATTATAAATATATATTATAAACGCGTACTAAATAATAAATATATATTACGAACGCGTACCAAACAATAATCCCTATACTAATAATACTTCCCTCCCTCTAAAAATATGGCTACGCCTACTTTAAATAACTAGGAAGACTTCTTACTACTAAGGGTAGCTTTATACGCGAAACTTATTAATAAAAATTAGGATAAATTTACCTTTAATATAATAACTTATACCGCAAAATAAGTTAATAGCTTTCTTCTATACCGTATTATATTTTACTAAAGTAGATACTATACTAATTTATAGCTATAGGAATATTTTAGAGAGGATTTTATAGGATAGACCGCTAACACCTAGGCACTTAGCAATGTTAATATTATTTAAGATTTTTAAGACTTCCTCTATAGGAATAAGGTATATATTACTAAGAACGGTAACCTAATTGCTAGTAATATTTAGGCCGTTATTACTAGTATAAAAGAACTAGTATGGATAAAAGCTAAGATTATATATTAACTACGGAAACCTAGAACTAACCTATGTTCTTTAAAAGGCAACTTTAATTTAAAACGAAACCCCTAGAACGCTACTCTCCTACCTAAAGGTACTCTTTTACCTAGAGGTACTCTCTTACCTAGAGGTATTCTTCCTCTACCTCCGCCGCCTCTAGCTCCTTTACTTTAGCTAACCGGTAACCCTCTACTATAAGAAGTTATAAATCTAATAAAGGTATATTTAGATAAAGAGAAGAAGTTTAGAGGAGAATTATATAATATACTTAGAGTAAAACTATAGGTCTTTTATAACTGTTATAACAAGGTTAAAATTTAATGCCACTAGTACTACTACGCTTTCTCTATTATATTAAAGGGACGGGCAGTAATATTCTATTATAACTATATTATAGGTAAAAACTATAGCTTTAATATAATGCTTTAGCTTACTAAAGCCTACTTTAAAACTAATAAGAATTGCTAACTTTATATATCTAAATGGCGAGAGACTATATTTTAGAGAGTTATTACTTCTAACCTAATAAAGACTTATTTAGAGTGCCTTTAACTACTCTTTAATAAACTCTAGAAAATCTAACGCGGATTTACTAAAACTTACTAAAATAAGAACAGCTTAAGGGACTAGGTTATTTTAGTATGCTATAGCGTTCCTAAGTATAACTTAGCGCTATACAAACCTGCGGATATATTTAAAGGAGTATATACTAAGCTACGCTTTACTATAGGTACTATAATATAAATATAAGAATCTTAATAGTTCTATACCGAAAACCCTACCTAACTAAGTATTCCCAACCAATATAATTATAATTAGATTAATTAAATATATAGTAGCCGTAGTAGGGAATACGGAAGAGGGTATAATTAACGTTAACTATAAGGCAATTATAGAGGCCCTTGTGGAGGTTTATTTTAAAGTAATTATTAAAAGAAGTGCTATATTTATAAGAAGCCAAATTACTAGTTAACTAAACACTCCCTTAATAAGTAAAAAGAGGTATATAATAAGTTCTGTTAAAGTATAAGAAATATTAAAAATTATAAGGTTACTATAGCCTACTTTTAAAGCTTCCTAGTTTAATATAAAGGCGTAGAAGATCTTAAGGGTAAGGTTAATAAGGTTAAATAGCTCCTTATAGATATAGAAATTAAGGACTACTTATCTAACTAATACTTCACTAAGTATAGTAAGGTAAATAGTATATAAACCATCGCTATTCTTAATAATTAATCTACGCTCCATTTTATTATAAAGTTAAATATCTTTAATAAGCTAAAGAAGAGCTCCGCGTTCTCCTTTAACAATAGATACTCGGCGAATATCTTCTATAGTATTATACCAGATACTAAAGCCGCAGGAGTATTTATAGTAGAAGAACCTTAAGTTCGAGCTCTCTAGTAGCTTAATAGCTCTATTTAGATTAACTAATTAACGGCAGGCTAATATACAATTTGTTTTAGCAAAGGTACTATAATCTCTCTTAGCATAATTAGGGTTTAAACCCCCTTAGGGTATATTACCTTTTATATTGTTTCTATAAACACCCTATTTCTATTTTATATTAGAGATATAAATAAATTAGGCATTAAGCTTAATAACCTTAAGAATATATTTATTTAGGGAGATAATCGGGTACCTGTTATACGCAAGTAGGGTTACCCCTAGTTACTCCTTTATTAACTAGAAAAGAGTATTACTTAAAGCTACTTAATTAAGTTAGAGTTACGCCAATTATACCGTTATTTTGGCCACCTATCCGTTTATTAATTGCTTAGGGTTCTTTAATAAGTAGGCCATAAAGTTAAGGTTAAGGTAATTAAGTATTTTATAAAATATTACTATTACTGCTAAATAAACCAGAAGTCCCCTAGCCGATTTAAGTTTACCCTTAAAGATAACTATAACTTTAACTTCTATATTATTATTAATATTATATATCTTAGTGGCAAGCTAGTGCTCTAAGTTATTAACTTCTTAACCTTCTTCTAAGCCGCGCGTTTCTTAAAAGATATATTAGCTAGAAATATATAGGATACCCTTTAGTTATACTAAATTAATATCTATTTAGAACCCCCTAATTAAATTATCTATAATGCAGGAAAGAACTTCTTATTTATAAAGTTCCAATAATAAATAAAGGCAATAGTAATTAAGGTTAAGGAAGTCCCCGTTAAGGTATATAATAATATTAAAAAAGTAAAATAATATTACGCGCCATTACGCCGCGTATATAAGATTATCTCTTTAGAACTAAAGGACGCTAGCAAAAAACTTACCTTATAAATGGCTATTAAAGCTATTAATAATTCCGCTAGCCTGGATAAACTTATACCTATATTACTAGTCTTTAGTACCTACCCTTAAATAACTAACAATTTTCTACTATTTCCCTCCGTTATATAATAAGCTAAGGCTATTTATAAGGCAATAAAGGAGGTATAATATCTCTACACTATATGCTAGGTTAATAATGCACTAGGAATAAGAAATAGCCTAAGCACTTTAATTACGCTTAATTTACCACTTTAGTTTAGGGTACGCGTATAGCGTAAAAAGGGAGGATAGTTAGGCCCATATTAACTTATCGCAATTAATAGTTAAACTTATACTATTTAGATGCCTTATAAACCTACTTAATTCCATTTAAATATTATTAAGCCTTATTATAAAGATAATAAATTTAAGCCTTTATAGGATGCCCTAGAAGATACCTTAAAGGAGAACTATAATTAATATACTCTAGAAGGCGACTATAATCCTAAGATAATTATAGTAAATAAGATTCAATTTACCGTCCGACCTGGTCCCCCTAATGGGTCCACACAGACTAATTCCTATGGGAAAAACCTCCTTACTAAGAAAAACCCCATTTTTGAGTGTACAAAAAACCCCTAGGGGAGACGTAAGAGGTAATATTCCAGATAACATCCATACTATATTAACGGGAGGAAAAACACTATTAGGTTGCTGCTTTGAGACTCCCTTTACATAGGAGTGTCTAAATACCTATCTTGCCCTATCTGCTATTTAAACCATCTTTGCTATATTTATATATTGCTTATCTAAGTTATATGCCTATCCCTAGCTCCTTTTCTAAGTCTTCTATAAATATCTCCTAATAAATAACACTTGCGTTCCGCCCGGGCCTATATACTGAGGTCTCTTATCTACTCCTCTATTAAAGGGTTTCTATAACGGGGTGTATATAACTTGGTATTGCTTTTGCCCTAGGGCCTAAACCTAGGCCCTTATACCTATTTATAAGGTATAGGAGGACAATCTAGTATTTAATAGGGGGCCTAATCCCTATAACTAGATACCTAGGTTACCGGATAATATTAAAATAGGGGGCCTCTGCTACGCTTAGGGCGCGGATTGCTTATGTGTATAGATGCTATACGGTGTATATAGTATTTATAGGAGGGAGGGGGTACGCCAAAGGGATAATACTTATCGATTTAATGTCCAAATATGTATATTAGAGACGTAGTAGCGGTGTTTAAACTTTTTTGCTAAGGCTTACCTCTTAGTGAAAAATCTTTACACCACCACTACGTCGCTGCGCAGGCGCTGCGCAGCCGTATATACGTCTCTGCGTTTACTCTGGTAGTCTATTAACATAATCCAAATGGAACATTAATAGTAGCTACTAGGTTCCCGGGCTCCACCGCATAGGGGTGCAGAAGTCGCTTTTCTGGAGTCGTCTTTTTAACTGGTCTGGCGCCAAGGCCTGTGAAAACTCTGCTGTTCTGACGGCGTCAAGGGTTGAGTATTCGAAGGCCCCCTCTAGCCATAACGTAACGCTGCTGCATCAGTAACAGACGAGATCCTCTCTTTCAGCTTGACTATGCGGACAAGATGAGACGGAAAGGAACCCCCATAGGACCGTATGGGTCGGATCTCGATTTTGGTGTTCCTTTTTAATTATAGTAAATACGCTATAACTATAACGCGGTAGAGGTCGCCTAAAGGGATTACAAAATCGCTAATATCTTATTAATTTTGAAAAATAATTTATTGCTGCCATTAAGAGCAGAGTTAAGTTATTAATAGCCTTTATAACAGCTAAAGAGAAGGCTAACTTTAAGCTCGCAAAATAGCTTTAAAAAAAAGGTTATATTATAACTCTAGGAGCTCCTTTCTAAGCATCTAATAAGTAGGAGATTAACAGTCTTATCGCAAGAGAAGTCTTTAAATTTAAGAAGTATAACCCTACTAAGTTTAATAAAGTTTGTATCTTTAAGTTAAGGATAGTTAATAAGATTAAGGGTAAGGCTACTAATGCCCTATTTAAGAAATTAAGGCTTATTATTTAAGGTTACAATAATAATAGTAAGGAGATAATTCTTACGCAATTCCCTATAATTTAACGAGCTAGTTAATAAGTTATTATTATATTAGCTTCCTCCTTAATAAAAAATAGAATAGCGGTTTATTTATAAAATATTACTTAGGCCTATACCCAATTAGAGACGCACCTTTAGCGCTTAATATTAGCATACCTTTTAGAGTAAATTTGTTACTAATATCCCGAAGATACGATTATAGTTATACTTAAGCCATTATATAAAATCGCAGAGGTAGAAACCTATTAATAGGCTACCTACAGCAAGTACTATAAAGAGAAGCTTTTAATAACTACTTCTATATTTAATCCCTACTTCCTTATTATAACTATAGGAACCCTATTCGGAATTATTAGTATATAAACTAATAATATAATTATCTTAGGAGACAACTAATTCTTAGCTCTTAAAGAGGATAAGCTAGTAAAGGCAAATCTTATAGTAAAGCTAAAGGAAAAGCTTAACTTAATAACACTATTACTCTTTAATAGATGCATCCTCTCCCTAAATGAGGATTCTATTACTTTACGCCAGAAGGGTTAAGGTAAGAAGATTAACGTTATTAACGTTAATTCCCTAAAGTAAGGATATGTAGAGTAACGCGCTTGCGGAGCTTATATTACTTCTATCTATTAACCTAAGGCTTTATTTAATCTCTTTATTGCCGCCTAACACTAGGAACTAATTAAGAATAATATTCTTGCCCTAAATAAACGTTTTTTTTAGTAAATAAACTATCTTAATTAGGGACTACTCTATATACCTATTAATCTTCCTACCACTAAGCTCTTTGTATTTATTAATAGATCGTTTATAAATAATAAAGATTTTAGCTCCTAATTAGGATATAAGATTATTATCGCGAACGAATTTACTAGAGAGAATAATTTTATAATCTATAGTAATCTTATCTATTAGAGCTTAACTAAGAGTAAGCGCATTACCTAAAGTGTTTTAGCGTTAGAGATATATAGAATAGTTGGCGGAGTTAATATAGCAATTACAATTAGAACTACCCTAAAGATAATTATAGATTAACTCAAACTTCCCGTTATCCCTATAATTGTATATACCGATTTATTTTCCCTCTATAAGTATTTAGTTAAGCTCGGTACTACAAAGAAGAAGCGCCTTATAATTGATATTATAGTACTTCAGCAATCCTACGAGCGTTAAGAACTCTTTAAGATTTAATAGATTAATGGCTAAGATAACTTAGTAGATGCGATAATAAAGGCGAACCTAAACAAGGTACTAGAGACGTTTGTTAATATAAATACTCTATATATATAAGTTAAAGGTTAGGTTAAAAGGGAGTCCCTAGAAATTTCTTAGTTATATAAGGTCTTAAGATATCTAGAAACTTTAACCGGCGGTTAAAGTTGTCTAATTGGTTAGATTCTGCAGACCCTAACTTAAACCAGCTAATTAGGATTTTCTATCCCTAGGATGGAAAATCGCTATTAGCTTACTTACTACTAGCGCCTTGGCGGCCCTACTAATAAAATACCTACCTATAACTTATAAGCAAGAAAGCACTATATGCTAAAAGGCAAATTTTGGAACAGCGAGACTTATATTATAATAGCAATAGTAAGTAAGGAGGATTAATTTTTATTCCGCTAGTTAAGCGGTATATATATATAGATGGCAACCATAAAAGAAGAGTTGCTAGTGTTGGGAATAAAGGCAAATGGTTACCATATAAGGCATATTGCCGTCACGTGTAGCAAGTTGCCGTTACGTGCGGCAAGTTACTATTACGTGCCGCCGCGGCACTAGCGTGGTGAGGAACCTTAAGTTCCTTACCCCTTTCTTTAAGAAGAACATAGAACAATTATTATACTATCTACGAACCGTAGCTACGTAATATCCCCCTTATATAACTAACAGTAGTAGTTGCCTCTAGGTCTTTAAATATTTATATTAGGCGTTCTATAAACCCGCTCTAACTTAAGAATATATACTATACCTCCTAGTTAGTAGTTGTTATACCGTACTCCTATACCTCCGTAAGGTAAGATTTAAACTACTTAAGTGCCCTTCTTATTAAGAACAGTCCTATATAGCGACTTAATCTATAGGCATTCCTAGTTTTACTCCTTCTTACGTGACTTTAAAGTGCATTTACGTAAGGAATCCCTTAAGCTTTAACTTCTCCCCTAAGAATCGCTTAATTAAGGGTAACTTAACCTTAATTACTCCGATCCCATTAATCCTTTCTTTAAATATCCTATTATTATCTATTAATTAATTAACTATTTCCTATAGCTATCTAACGGTAACTAGCTAAGAGTTAGTGTTTACTATACTAGTGTTGTTACCTAATCCTAAGGTAGTTGCTGCCGTTAACGGCGTTATAGCTACTACTTTTAGTGGCATATTATTTAACTTTATTAATACTATAACTTTAGTAGTAAATATATAATAAAGCCTTATAGGAAATACTACGGTAGACTTATTAATGGGCTGGGTATATAGGTAAATAAGAAGTTAATAATGTAATAATAACTAGTAGAGTGGTTGCCTAATAGATTAACTCTAATTATATTTTAAGATTTACTATAAAGAAGAGAAACTATTTATAGAGACCGTGTGTCTTTAAATATATAACTCCTCCCTATAGTAAAGGGTTTAGTATATTAGTACATTAGTACGTCGGTATATCGCGTTCCTATATTCCTACGTTCCTATATTCCGAACTTATAACGTAACTAGCTATATAACTCGGCCACCCTTTATCCTATAGCTTAATTAGTTCTAGCGCCTCCTATACTATCTTAACTAACCCGTTTGTATCTACTTTTAATAGTCGCACTACTGCCGATATAAGGTCCGTAACAATTACTAAGTAACCTAAGGTGGTAATAAAAAGCTTAATCAGTTCTTTATAGTTTAGGTATTAGAGTCTTAGGGCTACCACATAGGTAATACGGCCTAAGACGGTGCGTTTACTATTAAATCTAAATACGTTAATATACCGGTTAAGGGGGGTTAAGGTAAAACTATTATCTTATATAAAGATCTTATTAATAAATCCTATGCTGCCAGCTCCTATATTAATTAGGATTTAAGTATTAGCCTATTAACTATTCTACTAGAGGCGGCAGTTAATAGTTATACTACGGTCCTAAGAGTTAGAGTTTATAACGTTAAATATATTTAACGAGATCTTATAGCAGAGCCGTTTTAAAAAGCAACTTAGCTCTAGGACCTTCCTTTTAGAAGTAATTAGGGTGGGGTTTTTATAGGACGTTGGTTAGAGCTTCGTCCTTATAAACGGTGCTTACTAGATAAAGGGCTAAAACTAGATAAGGAGGGCCGTAATTAATGGCTTAAGGTTAGGCACGATAAATAGTTGCCAACGTTAGCTATTCGTAAATTGTTTTAGGGCGTAGGTAAGGGGATAAGGTAGTATTTTAAGATATAGTCCTTATTTCCGCACTTAAAGCAAAGGCCTAGCTTAATACGTCTTTCTTATTTAGAGGACCCTAGTAGGGCGTACTCTAGGGTTCTAGTATTAATATCTATGGCGTTAGGGTGCTTAGGCTAAGATAATAACTTAGTAAACGTTTATAGGATTTCCGTATTATATTAGGGAGCAGGCTTCGGTATTAGGCGTAGTATATTATTATACCATTTATTAATAACGGTTATGTAGGCATTAAGGGCTCTAAGTAGGTCTACACCTATTAGGGAGGTTTTTAGTTTAGGGTTTAGGGATTTAATAAGGCTATTAACTAATATAGAGTTATTTTAGCCAGTCTCTCTTACGTAATAGTTAAATTTGGAGAAGTATACTAGGAAACTTTTTATCCCTTAGGCTATATAGTTTATCTTTCTCTAAGTAGTAGCTTAGCGGTTTAGATTACCGTATATAGCTTTAAGAAGTACAACTAAGCTTTATACTAAGTTTAGTTAAAGGGGTTTAATAAGGTTAGCTACCTCTCCTTTTAGTTAACTTAGGACGTAACAGAGTTAGTTAGCTTTAATTAGGTAATAGTCGGCGTTACTAGTTAGCTTATTTTTAAGCTAGCTTAGGAATAATAAGCCTATATCCTAGCACTAAGTAATCGCCTTTTTAAGCCCTTTAACGTTGTAGCCGCTAGTAATTATAAATAGGCCTTAATTAATAGGGTTAACGCGTTAAATCTGGTCCTTATTATAGCGGACGCTATTTAATACTGCTAAAAGCTTTACCCCCTATAGTGGCTATAAGGTTTTACCTTTTAACTACTATATATAAAGCTTAGTAATAGCGGAGACGTAACTATTTATAACTAAGTATTAGACTATCTCGTTAAATAGGGCATCTAGGGCCTTCTCGTCCTATATCCCCCCTTCCTTCTTTATAGCTTCCTTTCCTATACCTACGGCTGCCCCTACAGCTGCCCTTACAGCTGCTTTCCCCCCTAGCTGCCCTGCCCGCTTAATCGTTTTTTACCTCTTTTTTACCTACTCGCTATTTTTCTATATCTCTTTCCGTTTTAACTTCCGGTTTTAATAGCTAACAGCCTATAATTTTTAGTTAATAACTTACTACTCTAAAAATAGGTAAAGCTTATCTTTTGTTACCTAGGCGCCGTTTATATTACCTTCTAGTCTTACGCACTAGTCTTCCCACTCTTTTTACTTTAGCTTGTACGCCCTCTTATAAATATTCTATAGCCGCGCTATTTAGGCCTTAAATTCGTTCTAGAGGCTATAGAAGGAGAAGGAGGAGGAGGCTAGGGGGGCTTTCTTTAACTACAAAGTAGACTATAGGGTAAGAAGATTTTTAAAAGACTTTATCTCCGTAAGAGGTTAGGGGGAAGATATATAAGCGCGGCACGGGTATAGGTAAATAAAGCCACTAAACGCGTAAATATTAAAGGAGAAGAAGAAGAAGAGAGCTCTATATTATAGAATTAGAATTATAGTAGGCCATTCTATATAAAATTAGAAGCCCCGCGTAAGCTAGGAGCTAGTATAGGTATAAGAATAGAAAGAGGGTTAAAAAATAGATTATTAAGGCGATGATAAGATTAAAGGCGTGTAATAAGGACCTCTGTACTAACCTAGTACTAACCTAGGCCTTAAAAACGCGTCCAAAAAGTAGGGGCTACCACTAAAGGGGGAGTCGTACGTAACCTAAAGTTATGCCAAGCCTAACCCGGACCTCCAATACCCTAACCTCTAAGAGTCGGCGATCTCCTTTCTTTATCTTTAATGTATTTAGTGTAACGCCGCCTGGTACTGTATATACAGAATTCGCCTTCTCACAACCCTCTGGCCGGAGCGGGTCGGCCACGCTCCCTGCCTGTCGTGGCGGTACTCGATATTAGAATACATCCGTAACGGTAAGAAATTGATTGGTAAGCATGCTGACACAGACTAATCGCCGTATTTGCACTAGCTTAGCATTTTGAAGCCGCGCGATGACATTGCTGCAGTCGTACTTTAATATAAAGCCAAAGTCTGCTTGTCTCTTGTCGCAGAAGCAGTAATTGGTCGCTATCGCTATCGCAACCTTCCCTGTATTATAGATGCTTCAGCGTGCGGTGCGGAAGCTTCTTGTGATGCGGAAGCATACACGGCGCAGCCCAAGGCAGTGCGCTTGCAGCAGCGCGTCTGTTAGCAACCGCAGCGTTGCTGGCTTTCTTCAGCCAGGTCGCTCGTGCAAATTCTCAGCCTTTCACCCTATCCTTATCTCCCTGTATTGTACCTCTATTCGTCTTCTATAACTCATCTCTACCTTCTGCATGGACCGCTTAGTGCCACCGCCAGCATTATTTCTATTCTCCAGCTGTCAGGCAAGGTCCATGCGCACACCTCAGCTTCCTTGGGTGGTAGTCAACTCTTCACCACGCACGACCCTGCGACGTGATTCTACAACTCGCAATGGACCCACTCACTGCAGTGAGTCTCGCGTCCAATGTTATCCAGTTTGTTGGTTTCGCCGGAGAGCTTATTTCCAAAGGGAAGGAAATTTCACGCAATGCTGACGGCGCGCTTGTCGAGAACCTCGAGCTAGAAGCTGTCACAGACAGTCTGCTTGAAATGAGCGCCAACTTGATTTCCTTACCAGGCGCTGAGCCATCGGTTTCAGAGTGTGAGTTGCTGAAGCTCTGCGAAGGATCGAGGGAGTTGGCTGGAGAGCTTTTGGCAGCTTTGCAGAAGCTGAAGGTTTCCAATAGCAGACCTCGGGCATGGAAGAGCTTTCGACAAGCCCTCAATTCAGTTTTAAGCGCCGAGAATATTGAGCAATTGTCGGCAAGGCTGGAAAGATACCAGAGGCAGATTCATACCGCGCTATTGGTCTCGCTAAGGTACTGCAACCCACGTCAATTGGAGGTGCGGCTGATCATAAGTTTAGGGAACAACTTCAAGACTACGAATACAGGAGGAACACCTCTGCTCGGAACCTGGATCAGCGGCTTCAACACTTTATAGACTCAACCCAAAAGTGGCAAGTTGGATTTATCCAGTCCCTCCGTCAGTGCGATCGGAATTCAAACAAGGAACATGATATGCACCTGCTCGCCACAATGTTGCACGATGGTGCAGAAGCCGATCGCCGAGAACTGTACATTAAACAAATCCATCATTCGTTACTCTTCCCAGAGATTGAAGAACGACGTGAAAGAATCGCTGAAGCACATAAGAGGACTTTTGAATGGATCTTCCACGGTACCAGCCGAACATCATGTCCGGATGATGTAGCTCCGGACTCAGCACCACCTCAGTGGGATAGCTTCACCGGTTGGCTTCGCGGAGATCGGAACACACCCTATTGGATCACCGGCAAACCTGGAAGCGGTAAGAGCACGTTGATGAAGTACCTCTATCATGAGGAGCGGACACTTGCCCATATTAAACACTGGAGCCTGGACCGCCCACTTATCTCAGCAGGATTCTTTTTCTGGAATTCAGGTACGGTAATGCAGATGTCATTCCTCGGCCTTTTACAAAGCCTGCTTTATCAGTGTGTCAGTACGCACCCGGAAATCATCCCACGCATTTTCCCTACCCGATGGCAAAACTGCCTGTTGTACGGTCGAGATCTGCACCCCTGGTCGGCGCTCGAACTCAGTAATGCTCTCAAGACACTCGTCGCTATGAAAGAGTTCCGCTTCATGATTTTCATAGACGGCTTGGATGAATTCGACAAAGACCCTTCCGAACTCGCCGCGTTCATCGTTAAGCTCGGAGAAATTGCTTGTCATAATCTTAAACTATGTTTAGCAAGTCGCCCTTGGCTCATATTCGAAGAAACCTTCAGGCGATCCCCGTCGTTACGAGTCGAAAACCTTACACGAGATGACATTCAGATCTACGTTGAAGAAAAGTTGGAGGTAAGCTCCCGGTGGGAAGACCTGATAACGTTCCAGGCCGACGCTGCCACTGGGCTGATGACAGAAATCGTGGACAAAGCTTCCGGCGTCTTCCTCTGGGTAGTCCTTGTCGTGAGCTCTCTACTCGACGGCCTACGCGACGGCGACACGATGAACGACCTCTTCGACCGGCTTGGCCAATTGCCAACGCAGTTAGAAGACCTTTTCCGCAAGATTTTAGATCAATTGAACCCGGAATATTTTGTGCAAGCGAGTGAGCTTTTCCAGCTAGTTGAGTCCGCCGTTAAGCCGCTCATGCTTCTGGATGTCTCCTACGCCATTGAAGGCTATGAGGAATCGATGAAAGCTCCCGTAGCTACTGTCAAAGAAGCGGAACGCACCTACAGAGCTGAGACTATGCGCCGTCGGATACAAAGTCGTTGCAAGGGACTTCTCGAATCCCCGCTACCCAGGCTGCGTAAGCACAAAGCTACAGTGCAATATCTGCACAGGACTGTCCGAGACTTTATTCGAAATCGCACCATTTGGGAATATATAGTCTCAGGGGCACCGGATTTTGAAGCCGTCGCTTGCCTATGTGGATCGTACCTCAAGCAGGTGAAGACAGCCAGTCGGTATCCCGTCGACCCCAGCATCGTTGGAGACTTCTGGGAGTCCTTTGGGCTCTGTACCCTGTACGCCAAAGAATGGGAGCGGTCCAAGAACGATACTCCGATGGAGCTTTTCGACGAGTTGGAAATTGCAGGGAATGTTTATTGGGGTGCCCTATCTGAGAATTCGGAATCAGACTCAGATGAGAGTTTGTTACAAGAGGTCATCTACACTATCGTGCCATACATACCAGAGAATCGCATTTGGGATCAGATTGTGGGCGAAAGACAAGCCGGTGAGACAGTGCCCCATTGGGCCAACACGAGCTGGCTTGTGGCAGACGTTCCCGGGAGAACGCTCGAAACCCAGGTGCTCTACGACTCCTTCTTTAGCTACTGTTTCGGCAACGAGTTCAACTCCTACATCATGGCAAAGATTCAAGATAAAAATTCGGAGTACGCCGGTCTGGCCACAGCAAACATGCTCCTGCTTTCTGCGGTGAGAAGCGTTAATACCAGTTTGGCATTTCTTTTGCTGGATTATGGTGCCGATCCAAATGCTATTAGCCGCGAAGATTTCGGAAGCCCCTGGCAGGAGCTTTTTGCTATGATCGGGCATCTTAACACCATAGAGGAGGCCTACGATCTTGTCAACCGTTTCCTGGACTATGGCGCAGACCCTTGGAAAATACCCACCCACCAACCCTTGGCTGACTTTCTAATGCAAAAGTTTGGAAAGTTGGGCCATGGCAACGTGAACGCACTCGTGCAGAACGTTTTGAATGCAAGGCAGAGGCAAGCTGATTTGCAGGAGAACGCGAAGAAGTCGAAGTTTCGCAAGACTATGAAGGACATGTTCAAGAGGGGGTAGGACAGGAAAAGTTGAATGGACGCAACACACCAGCTCGTATGCGCCAGGCTGGGTGACTCGGCATCCACAGCGCTTAAGCTTTTCGTCTTCTCACTATGTTCGGCTTTACTCATGTCGACGAAATCCAAGCCACAAACTCCTCCCCCCCCGCGGGAATTATTTCGATTCGGTCAGGGCTTTCTGAACTTGCGCTCCGATCTCGTCGTCGCATCCCCACTCTACGATAATCCGACATTGCTCCTCTTAACCAAGCAGTCGGAAACAAGGCATATTTCTCCATCGCAACCTCTCGACGCTCTTTCTGGATGGATGTTGCGGCTCTACGACGTTCTCTATTGTCTCAATCAAGAAGATACGAAAATCTCACACTGCTCGTCCTTAGGCGCAGTCGCAACTGTAGAACCACCCGCCAACGAACACATAAACCTTGGCAGGGTATGAGCCGTAGTCCACACTAGCGTCAACCTTCTTAGAGTATGGGGATCTTTGCCCGTGATCAAGGCTGTGAAACCTCAACCCATCAAAATATGGGATCTCGAATCTGGATCATTGGACAGTATTGCAGTTGGGAGGACAGCATGCGCCACACAACATGCCCTACTAATACCAGCGTGGAAATCGGACATGGCACCTGATACGACTCGGTGATTCATACAGGAGTCTCCGTATCTAGTTCTTTATTGCGAGACTTCAGCTTTAGAGGAGTGCGCGCCGCAAGATGCGGGGTATGGTAATTTTACGCGTGGTTTACTCCACCGGTTTTTGAGTCTTCATCGACCGTATAAAGGGAAGGAAAGCCAAGACTTCGTCTATACACCGAATTCGAGTTCGCATTGCAGCACTCAGGCCCAAGGTCAAACTTTCTCAGCAGCATTTCGCTATTGGTCCCATCCGCTGTGGTTGGTTCCTCTCCTCCTTGTTCGGGCGAGCTAGTAGTTATAGAGGTAGATAATAACGAGGGTAAGAGCCACGATAAGGGCGCATATGCTGCCTTTAAGGAGGTGGTTAAGGTAGAAGATTACGAAGCCTCTTATATAGAGGCTTTATAATTTAGGGTTAATTTAGTACGTTCTTCCTTCTTTACCCTTTTCCTCACCTTCTACTAAGACTTACTATTTATAGTATATATTTGATCTGGAGTCATATTGGAGTCCTGGAGCTCCACTCCAGTCCAATAAGATCACTGATTGAATGATACGAGTATCACCCCATCGCGGTGCGAGGATCTATTAACGAGTGGCATTACAATTCATGTCATTATTCGTTCCACTAAACGTTGGTCCGATCTATCCATCACGGAAGGCTTAGAAGTTGAGACACCAGAAGAGCTGGTCACACTCGCACTCAACGATCCGGTCTTAGATTTTGGTGCCTACCCAGATCCTTTGGTACGGTTTACCATCGCGAAGATACGTAGCACTGAGACAGCAGGATTGATTTTCCAAGGAAACCACTCCGCATTCAACGCTTTAAGCACCTTCTAGGTTGACAATCTCACCAGGTGCTAGCCCAAGGCCCAAGTTCACTCAAAGAACACGTAAACTATAAGGGCTTTGCAGACGCATATTACCTTCACCGCGATAGTTCAAAGGAAACGCCACCAACTTCCATCACTCGGGCGGCTGACCAGGAAACCCAAATGAATGCATCCCTCTGGACGGCGCCGCAAAACTCGGCGTTGACGGCATCACACGCTTGGCCCACCTCCCCTCCCTCAAAGCAACGTACAACATCCCCGCCCTCACGCTCCTCAAAGCCGCCCAGGCACTCTTTAACGCTTCGCAAACCCGCTCCCCGGAAGCCATCTTCGCCCACTACGATGCTGCACGCACCTGGCCCTTCGTCGCCGACTACAGCCACCCAAGGAACCAGGACCTCCCCGATCCTCTGGATCTCTCAGGCTCGCGTTCCTAGCGCGTGCACGCCGACCAAGAGGCCCTCTCGGCGCACGCACACACGCCGACGCGGCTGCTCTGGTCCCGACGCTGCGGCGCCATATCTTCAACTGGTTGTCGGGGAGGCTGGGCCCGCCGGACTGGAGCAGGCCTGTGTGGCGCGTGTAGATGCAGAGCCGGGGCGACGTCGGAGTGTTGTGGAATTGCAGGATACGGGATCCGGTGACGGTGCAGGTGACGGCGAGTATCGATGACGCGCAGTCGAGGGCTAAGGAGGTGGAGGAGGCGGTGGGGGAGCTGGTGAGGCTAGTGGGGTGGTTGGGGGAGGAGGCGAATTGGGAGTGGGGTTGGCGAGAGTGTGGGTGGTGGGTAGAGAGGTTAGGAGGTAGGTTTCCCGCCGGAGCGGCAGGTTTGATATGGGAATTAACGCCCCCCCCGATGAGGAAGTGCTTTGCTTGGGAGTATTTGGACGTCTTTGGTGTGAGACGCTCAAAATTAGAGGCCTATGCGTTGATAACTTGGTATATAGAGCCGTTCCCTCTTGTCTATTCTTGATGATGACCCTCTACTCAGGCTATATCCATGAACTAATAAGGATTTGGAAGGATAATTTCGGGAACCGTGATATCCGAATCTATTGATACAGTTAAATCCTCTATTTCTAAGGTATAGTGCTAGTGTGCCTACTAACTCAGCTTTGAAGCATAGGGCGGGTCGTTTGTGATGCAGCCGCCCATGAAACTCCCATAGTCTACTATCAACTCCTTATTTCATTAAGTGAAGAAACGTTTGGAGGTTAGTAATCCCACCGCTTCGTCTTTAATCTTAGGGCTCTTCAAGGGCTCTTCAAAATCGTCCTCAGCTTCAGTAACATCCTCCTCCCTCGGCTTCGCTACACCAATCCGTGCCCACAACCTTTCAACATCTTTATCCAGTAAGGTGCATATCCACAACAGCTTCCTCATGCGCGAGAGCAGTTCGTCACACGTTGTGTCATTGTCGAAGCCCGCGTCCGCGAATGCCACGGAGCAGTACTGCGCAAAGAAATCCATTTCGGGGGATCCCTGCGCGCCCAGCGCGCCAATCGTCAGCGTCCACAAGAGTAAGTCAGGGGCCTTAGCCCACTTAAAAATATTAGTCTTCTTAAGTGCCTCCCGTAATCGCTGAACTGTGGTGACCGTCACGGATCGGTACGTCTGGCCGGCAGGCTGCGAGACGCGGACGGTGAAGACGAGGAGTGAGAGGCAGATGCATTGGTCTAGCGTGTTGCGAACCTCGGCTGAACGGTCGTACCAGTCAAAGAGGCGGTAGTGGAGCAGGCTCACGTGCTTTTGCAGCTCCAGTGGATCCAGGGGACACCGTGGGTCATCGAACCAGAATGTCACGTCTGACGAATAAGCAATCACATCAGCGGTGATTTCTAGTAAGTCGGCATCGATCTTGAGGTCTTTGCAGAGCCGGATCATCCGGGTTGAGGAGGAACGGGTACGGGAGGGTGACATGTCATATTTGTACGGCATGCCACGAGAATCAACGAGAGCGGCGTATGGCCGGTCAAAAGATACAATCGAGTGTGCGATGCTGTGCCTGTTGGGGGCAGTTAGCCAGGTTTTGCAGGTAGAGTGTAACATTGACAGGTGGCCAACCATAATATGAAGGATTGCAGGCATTTGTTTGTACCAAGCGCCGCTAACCCTCCCCTCTGCTCTATCATCGCCTTTAGGCCATTCAGATGAATCATCCTCTGTCTCGAGCCAGCAGGCACACCCTCACGCCCGTGCCCCGCATCTGGGACAAGCATGGTCTCTTCGATGGTCAGTAGCGTGAAGACAGCGGCAATGTTATTGTCGCCTATACTCGATTGGGGGTCGCAAAGATTGCTGTTTATCTCGGAAATAGCTCGCGTCTTGTGGTATAGTACATTATCCATAGTCCCTGCCCCTGTCACATAAAGATGTAGCGCAGCAGAACAGAGTACGGCCTGCGCAAACGCACTCCTGCTGCTGTCCTGCAGAGCCCTGGCCAGCCATTCAGTTGTCGCAATTTTAGATTGATGGCGAATATCAAGCGGTATAATGCGTGGAGATACAATGCCCGTGACTGTTGCGCTTATTTGTTACCTTTCACAATGTTTATGGAAGGTTCATGAGTGCGGCTTACAGTGATCTATAAGGGCACTTGTTCGCGGATCTGTCCGAATCGGAAGCGAATCAAACGGATCAAGAACACCAATGGCAAAGAAATCACTGTCAAGCCCGCCAGCAGGTGATGCAGCAAGTGAATTTAGTTGCTTATGGCTGCAGAAACCGTCCTCACAACTGCACACTGTTCTGGGCTCGCTCGATTGACGACCGTTAAGACTACGCCGCGGCTTGAGCAATTTGTTGATCCTACGGATATCTTCTTTCGGAGAATAATGAAACCAGGATAGCGAATCTGCAACCTCAGGCCACTCGCAGTTTGGGACGTACTTCGTCCCCCGCCTCGCACCCTTGTTTGTGGGCACTTTTCGGGTAGACCACTGCCTTTGTTTTCGAGCTTGATGCATTATAAACGATCGTATGGCCCGGTTGGGCTTTATGGACCTCTGAACGCCATTTGACGAATTGATGAATAGGAAGTTTTGCTGATCTCCCGGCTTAGGTCCAGAAGCTTCCCCACCAGGAGAGGCATTATGCTCATGGCCGGGCTCCATGCTGAAACACTGCAGTATAACCAAATCCACGGAAGTGTAGACGGCCAAGACATGAAGAAACACAGTGGGTAAGTATGAAATGCCAAAGGGGGTTATAGGTCTTGAGTAGGATTTTATCAGACAAAAGCTTAGCAGTTCAGACTAACCTTAATGGCCAGTTATCAATGCCTTGAATAGGTTAGCAGAAGCCCAAAAGCCAGCGCCAGCTTCGTCTGTGCTCGTCGATTACTTCTTTCCGCCTTTGTGTATTTCCGCATCCGAATCCTTGGGCAATGCTTTAATCTGTATCGGAGTAAGATATCTTACAATTAGTGACTTTGTAAAGGGCTCACCGGACTGCTTTATGGCGGACATTGGACGACTATTTATGAAGGTAGGTCTCTCTGTGCTTCTTTATATTTCGTGTTGTTGCTCATGTAACTTGCTTACGTATTTCATTCTTGAAATGCGATCTTCTACCGACAAGTCATAACCTATCAGGGGCACAAACTCGCCGCTGCTGCGCCTACCAAATGCTCTCCACAAACGCGGCTTTATCGTTCCGCACGGCACATTATAACCGAAATGGCCCAATTCCAAATAATTTTCGGAAAACAGGCATGGATATACATCATCAGATGAGTGGCTGAGTCTGACACCTAATCAAGTCCTACAAAATATGTCCAGATTCTGGGAAATCATGGACATTGCCACGTCATTTCAGCGATCCCAGAGATTCGTTTGGGCGAAATTTTGACAGTGAACCAACAGCGGATGTAGTGGAACCGCGGGCTTTGTCCAATGTCGGCCTTTTGAATCCACCTCTTTGCTCCGTATCTCCAGCTCATTCAAACCTTAAGCCAAAACACGAGTTTACTTCCTAGACAAGAACTCCTTAATACGATGATAATGCTCATTTCTTGGGGATGGATCTCCATATAATGCCGATACACAATCTGCGGTGATTATGTACTGCAAAAGCCGCCCGATCTTATAAAATTGATCTTCACTAGCCGTTCAAGAAGTAGAGGCCCTCTCCGAGGCATCGATCGAACTATTTCTAGTCGTACTCTCTCTAATAACTCTAGACTCGTTTTCCCTACGATCATGGACGTTTAGAGCTGAGGCGCATACTGAACCACAAACTTCTCTAAAACTCTCTAAATGGCCTACGGACTCGGAGCTCTCCAATAGCGACTCGGTCAAGTGGACCACTATTAAGAGGCTGCATAGCCAGTGACTTCTTCAAAACGGTTCCATGTGACGCCTGCGACAACCCTTTTGAAGTTGAGGAGGCCCTTTTAGATACAATTTCTAGGTTTGGGTAAGGGCTTCGTAGATAAGCTTGAGCAGTCCCGAAGGCATTCAGAGAACTAAATTCTAGTCTGGACGGTTTTGTGCTAATTATGGGAGTTTCTATGAAGTAGGTTAGTGTAATGGCTTGGTTCACTGTGCAGCTGCCGTTGGAACACCGTTTATGTAAAATAAGGTAGTAAGGACCGCATGTAGTCATCATAATTTGCGTAGCGAAGAATGGAGAGGACGTTGTAGAATAAGCATGGTAGCGGCTAGTCCTCTCAAGCGGAAATTGAAAGGAAATACTTAGGCTCGGGAATAAAACCCCACGGTCAGTCTGATTGGGTACCGCCACTATGGTCTTGAGCAAAAAGTCATCTCACCGAAACCCATTACCGTCGTCAGACCTGAGCAATGCAGGGCGCATATTCCCGTGGTACAGTAGAGTTTTGGGCAACTCGATCTTGAGATACTTGAGTCGCTCTTAATCGTGCAAACGGCTTGTCTTCTGATTATTATTTGTGCTTAGAGACCCTAGCAGGCGCATCTATGTAAGGTGTATTCGAACACAACCTCCTGATGCTGTGACAAAAGAACCTGAAGCATTAAGATTCCAAGGCCATGGTCACCGAATTTGAGCTCCTGTCGCTGGCGAAACAGTCTATTCTTGATATCTCTCGATTCAGCCCCTATTGCAGAAGCCGGGTATCTACCCTCCTTTCTGGGCTCTTGGGCATTGTCCTGGACATCCCACGTCATGGCCATCTGGCTTTTGCCACTTCCTTTCCACATCTCATCAATTCGGCTTTGCATGGCTCTGCTAGACACTCCGAACTTCTTGATATTGTCATCTAAGCCTTTGAATAAGCGCACCACTCTTGATTGAATAAGCGCGCCACTCTTGACTGAATAAGCCAAGTCAGCACGTATCCAAGAAAGGCGAGAAATTCGGAGTCTACATCGGTTAGACATTTTCTCATTATCTCATACGATTACTATTAGTGATATCAGTGGAGAAGCAGAAAGGCGAATTATTAGTCTTGTGTGCACCTTCTAGACAAAACAATAATCGCAACATGGCCTTTGAGCAGACGGTTTGCTCCTCTCTACTACTAACCTTCTTGAACCTTCTTGAACCTTCTTGAACTTTCCAACAGTATTTAGGATTTCGGCACGGATTGTAGCTTTCCGTGAAATGCCCCGCATAGTTGAGAAATAGTATAAGCTACATTCAACTTCGTTACTTATAGGTAGAAGAATTTATCTGGCTTCCTAGGTAGTTTTCTCAAGGCGCTGGACTACTTCTAGAGGTATCATTTTTTCTAAAGACTAACCGTATTAGGTCATTTGATGAGGCTTTCGTGTCTTGTGCCCACATTCAGATCGATTACATGCTTGATGACAAGGCGCGAACCCAGATCTGGGCCACTATGTTTGATAAGCTTCAGGACTACCTCGAAGAAGGCGGCCCAGACAGCCGCTGTGAGTGGAACGCGAAGGGATACGTCTGGGGCTCCGAGGAAGTCAGGATGCTGGCATGGAATGGGCGGGAATGGTAGGCGCCCAGCAGAACTCCGGATCAACTATATTCTGGAGCCCTCATTTTGATCTGAACTTGCAACCAAACAAGCCCTAAGTTGTTATTAGAGATTACATAAGTACCTGTGACACTTCAGAAGTAAAAACCTTTCGTAGATGTATTGAGCTATCTAAAAGTTACATGCATATCCACACGTATTTGTCGTCTCGTCGACCGTAGCTATAAACCAAGCCATGAAACGCCAACCTAACCAATGTCTCTAGTGGTGAGCACAGTTCATGAAGCGGCTCGGGACATCAGCACCTGAACATCGTTAGCATCAGTTGGTTTATCAAGTGTTGAGCGGAATTACATCTTGTATATGCCTTTGCCCTGTGCCTGTCTATGCATATCGTCCGTCTCTAGCCGATAGGTGATCTTGATGTCGAGATCACGCTTGTTCTTGTCATTGGGCTTGTTATCTAGAACCCCAGCGATCTGTTCATCAGCCTCGACGGTAAGCACATCGTGTAAGTAGAACACGGTCTGCTTCCAGTGCGTATATTTCGTGTGTGGGCCAGTAGAGAAGCGGATTGGCTTGTGGCACTTGGAGAACTCAATATCGAACCAAGCAATGAGGGCATGAACGAAGTCGTTGCGGCGGACTTTCAGTGAGAAAGGTTTCGAGAACGCAAGGTCGGCAGTTGTGACGGTGTAGAGGTCGAGCGTTATGACAGCCGTTGGATCAGTTACGACGGCTTTGATGTCGACGGTGTCAACTAGAGGTTCAGTCATGGCAGTTTTTTTGAGTGGAGTGTAGTCGAAACCCCACACGTTGTCCCAAACTAGCCGATTAGTAGGAATGAAAGATGTCGGAATGTATTACTCACAGCCGATTTTCTCCTCCTTGTATTCGCCGTCTTCAATACCGGCCATGAATATGGTGGCTTTGTCGGGGAATATCAAGCCATCTGGCTTAAGATATTTGTCTCTTGCATACAGCACAGTATCCAGCATACTCTCGTAGAGCAAGAAATATCCCATCCACTCTGAGATTATTATGTCGACCTTGGGATATGGCAACTCTACCTCCTCCATCTTTCCTTGTAATAAGGTGATTTTGCTAGTCATACCGTTGCATTCAACGATTTCTTTTGCCTTTTCAATGATAGTTGACATATCTACGCCGATGACATGCTTCGCACCGGCTTTAACGGCGAACCTGAAGGCACGGTGGGTCAGAAGCTGTCCACTCGAGCGAAGGGGAGCCACGGCGCGGGAGGGTTGCAAACATGCTAAGGATGGATGTACCGCATCCGACGTCTAGAACGATCTTGTCCTTAAACAGATGTGGATTCTGATATATGGCGTCCCGATACGACTTTGTTCTAATTTCGTCTTTCTGCTCGGCGGGGGGCACGGTCAGCGGGGGTTTCGTTTCGGGCGCGGCTAGGCACAGCATCTGCAGATTGCACACACCAACATCTCCTCATGTATACCTTGGAGGGCGCATTAGTACAGGCTCTTAACAGTAGAAGTCGCTCGACCGACCATGATGATTATAGCTAAGCCCACGTAGTTAGTCTCGAGGTCATTATTGGGAAGAAAAGAAGCAAACCTGTTGAAGTAATGCGCTTCCGAATGCTCCATGCCAGCCAGACGATCTCCCGCTTTCAACGGGGGTTGGGTAGATGCCGTGTTGCTTGCCATGTTAACAGGCAGGAAGGAGTGGGGATATGAGGGTTGGGTTGAGGTCGAGGACTGCTTGATCTGTGTTTGAAGTCTGGAATTTTTTGGGCACAGACCGGTGGATATCCCTGTCACTCGCTAAGCTTTTGTGTGCTCAGGGCACGATACACGAATGATGCACACGATCTACGATAACTAACACGCAGCATGATGCGCACGGCACTTTCGGTATAAGGATAGCTACTAAGAGAAGGGTTGGCCCTAGCAAGGGATAAAGCAGTCTAAATCAACGCCAAAACCGGTGTTAATAAAAGTCAAAGCTTTGAATAAACAACAAATATCCTCCCATCAAATGAAGCAAATTCGCAATCAAAGCACTGCACGCGTTTCCTTTGTCAAACTGGTCGAGGGGTATCTTTAAAAAGACTCTGTGCCCTCCGTAAAAGATAAACCAATATCATGCAATGTCGTTAGATCGTTGTCGTAAACGTCGTACTTCGTAATCGTCATTACTCTGGCCGTTACCTGATCTTGATCTGATGGAACGTCTCCATGAATGCCCGGGCATCTAGACGCAAGTAAGCTTGGAAACAACTTCAACGAGCTAGGGGAACCTTGCTAGACTAACCCTCTGCGCTTGTGAACGTCAACTCATATTTTCCGTTTGGTGCCTTTGGAGGAGTATAATTATCGCAAAAGACATATGGATGAAGCTTTTGGAGTTGAACTGTAGTCGAACTAACCCGTCGAATCCAGCCTTTCGAGCCAATATATTGGGTAACGAAAGCGGTCCAAATAGGGATGGTCTTCATCGCACCACGCCTAGCTGTCGCTTCGAACCTAACACCACCGGAGTCTCGGTCTCTGAAGATACGGAAAGCGTGAAGGTAATCGTCATCCCGAATCTCCCTATATGGAGTTAGCCTATGAATCCCAAGCAGCGCGGCTACTACAACACACCCGCCAAACTCCTCTTTTTCGCCAGGTTGAAAGAAGTCCTCGAGACCTTGAGGGGTAGGAACTGAATCCTGGCGTTTCATGGCAACGACCGTACAATAAAATAAGACCATCCCTATGGAAGGATAAGTATGTGGAGGGTTCGTAGACCGTTGCTGTACTTACGCTCGTATAGAGTGAACCTAAGATTTGCCCACAAGTCCAGCTTGCCATCTGCACGGTTGACTCGGCAGAGTTGCAGGCAAGACTCTGTACGCAGCACCTTTAAAGCTGTAAGTGGTATGCAGTAGCGCATCTTCCTTCCACTGCTATCCAGGGTCAAGAACAGGATCCTGGCACGCTGGTCGGATGGTCTCCAATAGAGTCTCACCCAGACATCGGTCGCTTCGAAAGGACTAAGAAAAATTAGAATCAACTGCAACAAACGCTATCATTCAACTCACAGCTCTAGAACTTTGATGAAACCGTCGTTCTCGAGCATTTCAACTGCGATTGGCTCATCTCTCCCGAGACATTTGGTTCTAGTATAGCTGTTAGTCTGGCTAACAACTGGTGACCAACTCAAGATCTTCACGTACGATTGTCCTAGGATTCGAAATGGCGTGGATGAATGGCGGCCGTCAAATATTTTACTGGCCCAGTGCGTCAGACCGTTACTAGAATCATTGGAATACGTTGAATAGGTCTGTGACGAAGTCGTAGAGTAGGTCGGAGAATGCGGTAGTTCGGGCACTGGAGGCGGTACATAGGGCACCCTATCGTCGTAGACTGGAGAGTGGGGATGCGCTGGGAACTGCGGATATGTCGAAAATCGCCCCATTGGAGGTCTAGATGTGGAAGGCGTCCGGGGTCTTGGAGTTCGGGATTCTGAGATAATTAGCGATTTAAGCTAGGCGGTCGCGGGTGATTTCTTGGGTGACAACCAATGACGATTTTATGCTTCAATTGACCCTTTGCTTTAGACTTACCTTGCGGATCGATTGATAGCCTGTCAAAATAAGTGTCGAGAGGCTCTTGCTTTCTCAGGAGTCGAGTTAGGCGAGTCTTGATATAGTCCGTGTCCGTATCCCCAGGATCCACACTATCGGTTATCAGCGTCCTCTGGTTGCTAGATCTTGAGTGTATGTTTACCCTTTCAGTATATCAAACAGTCCCTGCAAATAGGTACGATACAGTTCCAGACGGTAGGATAACCCTGCACCTTGCTCTTTGAAATCCATGCATAGATCATCCCAGATGATGCTGTATTGCGGAGTTCCGGGGAACGCTCCGGGATGTTGGCGACTGTTCCGCTTTGACTTTCCAAACATAGACCGGATATCGTCCAAAGTATGGCCCAGGCTTGGGAGCGCCAAGTCGAGGTCGCCCATGATGCGTCCTGAGTACCTCCCGTAGCTGGAGAGATCCAAGGCTTCGTCCAAGACATGTAGGGCAGAACTTATAGCGAACAGTTCAGCCATATCGCCCGTAATGTCTTTGGCATACTGCGGGATCTCGTCCAAGAAGACCTGAAGAGCAGCAGCGACGTCTTCGGCATCTTTGGCGTATTCCAGCAACCTCAAGTCCATCGTGAGTCGCGTGACTTCGGATGTTCAGCAGACCCGGAGCAGCAGTAACACGAACATTCTCTGACGGAGGAAAAGAAGGTCGGCGAGGCGCGCGTGTATTCAAAGTGTGAGGTCGACAACAGTCATTTGGCTGGATGGCATGCCTTGTGGCCCTTCGTCGTGAAGGATTGACGTGTTCAGCAGGCGGCGACAGGGAAAGACCAATGAATGCTAAGCCATCCTGCTTGGTGCATATGCGAAAGGAACAAAAACTCCCTAGCGCATACGGAAAGCCGTGACCAATTTTCCTAACGCAAGAGACTGCAGGTTTTTCTGCACTTTTTGGCCCCAAAATCCCGACACTCTCTGCGGAGAGGCATCCTTCGGTGTTTTATCCAGAAAGTCGTAGCTCGTATCCGCATTCGGGAGAAGGGTGTCACATGACGCTGGCAGGTCTCGCGAAATGACGGCTTGCAGCGTGACGGGCGCAATCTTTTATGGACCAGGTGGCCTAAATGATGCGTGAGCGACACATCTTGCTGATCGAGCCTGAATACCTCTTTGGACACAATTTTCAGTTTTACAAAAATAGGGGAATTAAAAATATTCTTTTTGAGGTTATGACGAATAGGCTGTGAAGGAATACTGTTGTTAAGAACTGTACGCATGAGCTAGAAATATCGCGAATCTAAGAAATTAAAAGCAAGTCGCACTGTTCCATGGTATATTCGTTTTATTAGCAATGGTGTTGGTGTTGCTCCGAAAATTCGAGACGCACAAACGCTGTCCTTATACATGGAAAGGAAAGTCCGTATCTCAACCATTTAGTTTACGACCAAATTTTAAAGTTCAGGAGTTGGCTTCAAGAATGTTTCTCTTTCGCAGGAGAAGTACATCTTGTAACTCTACAACAAGATGTCGACTGACAAAGGTATTTTTGAATAGATGCACTTAGCTAGGCTAGAGACATTCATACCAACGGTCGTATGTTTAAAGACATTTGATTTTCGATGAACGGTTCGGTGTGCACTTTTTGGAGTCACGGATAGGATCAGAAGCTACGGCAGATATGAGATATATATGTTAATGTGGTTGACCTGAGACATAGACCCCAATAATGCTCCGCCTCACTTTTGAGCTGCGCCACGCATTTCCAGCCAACAGCCCTGTGCAATTCTCGCCTTGTCTTGTCGCCTTACACGGATGCCTGCGACAACAGGTAAAAGGACGACACTACTAAACCCCCGAGGCGATGTCTTCGGTTGTTTATAATCTGAAACCAAAGCGGGACCATGTCGCTGTAAGGGAACTTTACGCGACTAATCTGGTTATACTGCTCGGGAGAAAAGTGTGTTTAAAGCCGAATGAAGAAAGGAAATAGATGAACAAGAAGGTTCGTTAACATGTTAATTGGGTTTTTATACATTAGATAGTTGCTATGGAACCGAAACATTCATTTCATGACTGTGCTCTCAAACCCCGTTTCAGCAGCTGGGGGGCGCGAAGATATGCAAAGCTGACCAAATGTCTTGCCAGAGAGGCGTCATTGTTACCATAGTCACTCCTAATGACCACCGGGCCCAAGTGCGTGACGCTGGAGGCTTGGTCGAGACTCGGATTCGATATCCTTCTATTTGCCTAGGCTCATAAGCTTCTCGTCTACGATTCTCGACACCATCTTCTCGAGAATAGCAAAATCACCGCCTGTCTTGCCCTCAAAATAGCCTGCTACACTCTTCTCCACATACTTCCCAACCATATCCACCTCGACATTGACATCTTCGCCAGGTTTTTTAGCTGCTGTGACCACTCGCTCCTGTGTATATGCAATCAGCATGACCTCCATCCAGCCATCCAGGCCGTCCTGCACTTGAGTCACGGTTAAACTAGCACCATCCAAGGTAACATATCCCTTCTCCACGATGTACCGGAGTACCGACGGGTCCCGCGGCCGGAACCGGAAGGTCAGGGCGTTTCCGTCGGGTGTAACAGAGAGAATTGTCGCAATTGTGTCGACATGGCCTTGTACGAAATGCCCGCCCATCCTTGTGGTGGCTGATACAGCTCTTTCAAGATTAACGCGTGAGCCTTGTATGAGAGAGCCTAGGTTGGTACGGCGAAGAGTTTCGGGAGCAACGCCGACCTTAAACGTAGACTTATCAAACTCTGTGATCGTGAGACAGGTGCCTGGCAGACATTAGAATTCTAATTGAAACTGACGAGTAGCTAACAAACCATTGACGCTTATGCTGTCACCTAGATTCGCATCTCCGAGAATTTCTTGGGCGTCAGATATTGTCAAGGACGTTCCGCCTCCTCCGCTCGCCGTTTCATCCAGCTGTTCGAGGGCCGCAACAGCTGGCTGAAGTCAGCTTAGCCGAGCGCCGACAACAACCGCTCAATAACGAAGACTTACTTCCCACAATTTCAACGATGCCGGTAAACATGGTTGGGAATCGGTGATGTTCGGCAGGAAAAATGCGAAGGAGATGGGACGAGAGCCTCGGTGGGATCGTCATAAATCTAGTGGGGGGATTTAGCGGGAGTGCCCCCATCATTCCTCCGCTCTCCCCTACACAACGTTATGGCCATGCTGCTCTCTATAACTAAGTTATCGGCGGGGCTCACAAGGACTCAATGGACGAAGACAATTATCAATTCCTCGTGTAGAGCCTCAAAGAGAGGTCTAACAGCGGTAACTAATGCCAGGAGTGCCGGTGATGCCGCAACTCTCCCTCTGGCAGGTATCAGAATTTTGGACATGACAAGAGTCCTGGCCGGGGTTAGTCCGAGCTCACTATTGTAACAAAAAGCTATTACTGATGAGGGTTATTAGCCATATTGTACGCAGATACTAGGAGACCTTGGGTATGCGACGGTGAACCCAGTATGAACCACCTCCTCTGAGGTTGGCAGATCCAAAGACCAACCCAATTGACGTATAATATAGAGCGGAAATCATCAAAATAGAACATCCTATAAGGGGAGATGACACGAGAGCATGGGGACCGCCTTATGCTAAGCATGTCAAAGGGGAGAATATGGAAGGGCCAGGGGAAAGCGCTTATTTTCTTTCTGTGCGGTTCTCCATCCGTTTTGGTCACAGTCATACTGATCTTATACAGGTAAATCGCAACAAGAAGTCATTGGGACTGTCATTTGCTCATCCGTCAGGCGTTGAAATACTTCATAGATTAGTGAAAGATTGCGATGTTCTTGTTGAAAATTATCTGCCAGGGGCGTTGAAGAAATACGGAATGGACTTTGAGGCGGTATCTAAAATAAACCCGGCTTTGGTATATGCAAGTATCACTGGTTATGGCCAAACCGGCCCCTATAGCAACCGTGCCGGATACGATGTCATGGTTGAGGCGTAAGCCAAGCCGAACAAAACTCTGAGAACTCTTCTGATATCTACCTAGAGAAATGGGTTTAATGCATATCACCGGAACAAGAGACGGGCCACCTGTCAAGGTTGGCGTCGCAGTTACAGACCTTACTACGGGTCTGTACACATCAAACTCGATCATGGCTGCCTTATTAGGGAGATCAAAGACTGGAAAGGGGCAGCAGATTGATGTAGCACTAAGTGACTGTCAAGTGGCCACGCTTGCGAACATTGCAAGTTCAGCCCTCATTAGTGGAAAGAAAGACTCGGGCCGTTGGGGTACCGCGCATCGTAAGTTAAGATGTATAGCTGATTCTGAGAAACCTCGCCTAATATTCCATAGCATCCATTGTTCCATACAAAGCATTCAAAACAGCAGATGGGGATATTTTGCTTGGAGGAGGAAATGACCGGCTCTATGGTGTGTTGTGTAATAGAATTGGCAAACCAGAATGGGTAAAAGACGAGCGATTTGTGACGAATGCTGTTCGTGTGAAGAATAGGGATGTTTTGGAAAATCTCATAGAAACAGAGACAATGAAGAAGAGCACCCAAGAATGGCTGGAAATATTAGACGGTTGCGGGATGCCTTACGCTGCTATCAGTGATATTCAAAGGACGTTGAATCATGAGCATGGTATGTTAACAATACCTTTCATTATTGCATCTTATAACACTGACTTGATTACAGTACTGGCTCGCGACATGGTGAAGGAAGTAGATCACCCTACATGTGGACCGATGAAGCTCGTCAATACCCCGGTTAAATATTCGGTTTCGAAACCGGGCATCAGGACACCCCCGCCTACCCTCGGTCAACATACTAATGAAGTTCTGAAGGATATGTTGGGCATGAGCGAGGACGATATAGCAAGTCTACGAGGCGAAGGAGTCGTGGCATGATAACATAATATATTTACTTTTAATCAACTGAAGGAGAATCCCGCCGACCATCATGCATGTAATAATGTATAGATATAGATTCTATATTCGTCGTATACCTGTTTTCGGTGTTGGTGCTTAGTCATCTGATCAGGAAGGCGAAGACTGTGACGACGGGAAAAGAGCTCCCAAATCCAACTCCGGTTGCCCTTTCCTGCCCAGAACCCCTTCAATTCTAGTACATATGGTCGCAAACGAGTGTTGGATTCAACCATGCCAATTTCGCATTCCTCCGCCGTTGCAGACGCTCCCAATCCCCCCGCGATCTCCATGACCGCTACTCCCACCTCCGCCACAGCTCCGCAACAACTTTCTATACAGGCCAACACAACCGTTGCCGTAAAACCATGGCCACCTGCTTCGACATTTCCTTCCCATAATGGCAGTGGGCCATCGTTTCACCAGTTTTCGGCATCTACTGAGGAAATTCTAAAGCGTGTGAGCGCGAATGCTTCTGCGCATGCGGGCTCGCCTGGCTGGGAAGCGGCGAGAGAACAAGTTTTAAAGAGCATGGTCACTAGCGATAAGATTCCTACTCCTCCGCCAACATCTGGTTCTAGTAGGAGAGGCAGGGGAGGTGGGAAGGTGGGGACTCCTAGCGGTTTGAAGGGCGAAGTGCCGACTAGTGGTACCACCCCCGCATCTACCTCAACTCCCACTTCTGGGAGAGGAAGGGGCAGTGGAAGGGGGAGAGGGAGAGGAGGTGGTAGAAGTGGTAAACGGAAGAGGGTAGACAGTGTGGAAAGCGAGGTGAGGAGGATATCAATAGCTACTATTCTGTTTGGGTAACCCCCGGCTAACACGGTAACGAACGAAGAATGATTCTGACATTTCCTCATCATACACACCACTACCCACCAAGACAAAATCAGGGAGAAATGTGAACAAACCGGCTCAGTTTGTTCCTGCCTTGCCATCACCCCCAACAGTTTCCAAAAGGCGGCGCTCGAACAAGAGAAGTGCCGAAGCTGCCTTATGTAAAGTTTGCCATAGGGGTGCGAGCCCTGCTAATAACATGATCGTCTTTTGTGATGGGTGCAACATGGCTTATCATCAGTTTTGCCACGATCCACCTATTGAAAAAGACGTGGTGCAGATAGCAGAGAAGGAATGGTTTTGCAATTCATGCACGCGATCAAGGGAAAGCGCAATTGAGGGGATGGAAGGACTCGTTGCGGGGGATGATTTGTCTGTAGAAGAGGTATGCTTAAATTACCCCATTCCTGAGATAAAGGTTCTAATATAGAATATCTAATATAGAAGCGTACATATCTATCGACATTACCATTATCGACTCTCATCTCTCTACTCTTACATGCAAGCATTATCTATCCTACTCTTCCTATATTTTCGCCGGCTGCTCGATCCGTTGTGCTGGATGTTGTTAACTCAAAATTGCCATCGTCGTTACCTAACCCACTTCCACCTCAAGTAACTACTCGGGGAAAAGAAGCAATAAGGATTCCGGCTATCAGCAACAACGGAACCCAAATCGGCACTGGGATTCCTCAAGCTCAACCTAATAGGCCGCAAAGTCTTTCCACGGCTAATGAAAACTCGGGTATGGATCCTGCCGAAGCCCAGCTACATGCAGAGAGCTCTCATCACACACTTGACACAACTACCGTGCCTGTTCCGGAACCAGAGACAGATCCCTATGATGGCTACGACACAGATCCGCCAGCACATTATCCTAAAGCCGGTAACGGTCTAGCTAGGACGATGCGTCCAGAGAGTGAAGATCTTCAATGGCTAGTTGATGACAATTTTGAGGTCTTTAGCCACAACTGGAAAGGAGATGGAGAGACGGTGGGATCCACTGGGGTAGGGCAAGGACTGAATGGCTTCGACAGCACTGACACGACAATGGGCCTGGGAGTCGCAACAGGAGTATCAAATACTAGATCTTAATTGGAAACTAGGGCTCCGATTTATTTTCATGGCGCAAGGATGGGATTAGACAGGCTCTCATGAGGCTCAAATTGCGGTATACCTCCGCGGGAAAAGGCGTTTGGGAAGGTTGATATCGGTGACTCCATTTGTTGCATTCCTACCACTGTTCCGCTAACTCGAGCTTCCTGAACCATGGATTTTACGTATGAAGGCGATATCATCTATGTACCCCTTTGCGGTTCTCTTCTTCAGACTAATTCACTTCACTTGCGTTGTTTGTGAACATGTACTTTTCAGTATTACCAAATTTGTGCATTTCTGCAGATTTATATTCCATGTCGTCGAATCTCTCTGCACAATATTGAGGATCTTCAAAACTTTGTATTCATACTCAAATCAAAAGAAATCACTCGATTCATCGACTGGTTTGTCTATTTCTACCCTGGAGTTACTCTCTCTTATTCGTTTATCCATATTGCTCCCTTACTTTCAAACTTTCGGAATGACATTCTACTCAGATTAACAAATTCCAAACCGCGCCCTCGGTCACTGTGATCTATCATCAAGGAGGTTCTAGTGACCATCCCAATGTCGTCGCTAACGAGCTCCAGCAAGGCATTTTCCCGCAAACTGAAGGACAAGATCAAGACGAAGTTTGGCCGTAAGGGCTCTGTCAAAATGGCATGTAACCCAAAGCCGTCCTCACCAAACCTCCTGGGTCTTCCGGGTGAGTTGCTCATTCAGATCGAGCCATATCTATATTCACAAAACGACCTGCAAAACACCTGCCTCGTGTCCAGGTCTCCGGCCCGAATGGCCCAAGAAAGGCTCTATCAAAATATCGATTTTGTGCCTAATGGAAAACTCGCGTCTGGACCAGCTACTTATAGTTTGCGTCTGCTCCTGCGTACCCTTATCGAACGTTCGGACCTCGTAAGTCGGGTAAAGTCCTTCAACGTGTACATCAGAAATTGCCGGCGGCCTTGGGAGGATGTGCACGGAACAAGCAACGCCTTTAATGTCTGTGAAGGCCATCCGACGGAGGGGTTTCCCTCCGAACTTCATACCCAAATGCTCTTCAGGATTGTGCTTCGGTTGAAGGTGCCATCCCAGCAGCCCTGGGTCTTCGATATTTTCCCGGGCTGTGACGGCGCGCTCGCGGGTGTTCCCCTCGCCATGCTCCCGTGTCTGTCTAAGCTGAGAATCGAAACAGCTCGGAGCATGCCACTAGCTTTTTGGGAGCAAACTAGACGGCGGATTCCCACTTGCCCGGGTTGCCGGCTTCGCCAAGATGAAGGTCTGCCACATTTCTCACTGCAGGGCCAATTTCCCTTGGTTCGGCCTTTATAAGGAAGTCCCGCTGCTAGGGCTCTCCTGCCTGACGATGCTGCACCTTACCAGCCTTCACCAGCCAGCAGCGCTCCAACGGACCCGGTTCATAAACCGCGTCGGGATATCCCACGTCACCGACCTAAGGATCGGAGGGGTCAACGTCCCAAATATGGAGCAATTCCTAGGTCGTTTCAAGCCGCTCCAGTCTTTCGCATACTGTGGCCATGATGTACCAATTTCAAATAATACTATCGTGGATTCCTCTAACATCGTTCTACTCTTGCACAGGTCATACGCCTCGCTTGAGTGCCTTGAGATCACCCTGCTAAAGGATCGGCCGAACCTGACATACCAGCTCATAGGCTCTCTCCGCCCTTTCTTGCGACTTGAGAGAATTCACAATACCACAACGTGCTTTTCTTCGCAGCACGAGCCACTACATGCAGACGCTCGTTGACCTTCTGTCACGCTCGTTTGACACCCTACCCCTGGTTCACGCGAACAATGATATCCGGATGGACCAGCGATTTCTCGCTGACCGTAAGTCTAAGTCGCGGCGAGAAAACGATGTATCGTTCGCAGTACCTAATCTGCGGAACATTCGTCTGGATCGGCACGGTGGAGAGTGCGATGAGGATGAATGGGAACGTCTATCTGCCTTTATGGAATACGCCGGATTGTTTGGTATCCTTCGGGACCTGGGAGTGAAGATAGAGATGCTAGGTTATGGAGCCGACTGACATGCGTATGAAGTTCAGGCTTTATATGTATTGAGTATATAAGAGCGTGTGTGGAGGTTTGAGAGTTACATGTATGGAGCAAGACCCTCATTGAAGTCATCATCATATACGTTGGATGGTTGTGTAGCGACTGTATTCTTGAGAGCATGTTGCGATAAGCCGAGTTCTTACCAAGATGAATTTGCGATTTGGGGGATTTCTAGAATGTGTAACGGTAATCGCGCGCGGACTAGAAAAGGTTCAAGCTTGCTAATTAGCCTAGCTTGCTTGAACCATATCTAGATACACTTGCTTTTTTATTTGTGCTTTTTTGTACGAGCTTGTTTTGCAGCAAATATTAACTACAGATCGCTCCCCGAGATATTATTAAATCCTTCAAATTTTTGCAACCAGGTAAAGTCCTTCGTGCGTATGTAAAAACTCCGAAAAATGTATCGATGCAGAGATAAATAATGGCCAACGTCACCAAATGCAACGATGGATACCTGATATCTCAGTGTCGAAATCTAATAATACCTTTGGAGACCCTTCCATGGCGAAATAACGCCCTTGCTGATGCAGAAAATCGAATGTCTTTGCCTCCCATTCATTAAGCCATATCTAAGTTGGTGGGTATTTGAGAATAAGTAAAGTAGGCGTGAGCCAAAGCCTGGGCGCGGCCTGCAAGCAAAATACCTCCCAATAGAAAGTTTTGGAGGTTTTAGATGTGCCAAAACTCTAAGGTATAGTGAATCAAGCGTCTTATTCGTAACCATCACCATAGTCTTCATCGAAGCCGACGTCGTCATCTTCGAACTCTTGCCCATCATCAATGCCAAATTCACGTAGCGCATTGTTTTCTGTTTCTTCCTCTTCCTCTTCCTCCTCATCTTCCTCCTCTCCATCGTTATCTTCTTCAATAACAGTGGGAGGTGTGCGTGTAATTGGTGCTATTACAGCTTGAGATTCTAGGGTAGCTTGTGTTGCAGGTGGTATAGGGAGAACAGCCGGACCCCGGCTCGCTCCAGTTCTCCTAATGATTGGCGCAGTGGACTGAGGACTCTCCGCTTCCCGTGAAACTTGAGAAAACAGGGGGCTTTGAACCTCGCTCGGCTCATTTCCCTGTGGAGAGCCTTCGCTAGAAGCCCCTTTCTCCTTATTCTTATCGGTGATGCTTCGATAGATCTCATTGAGCCTCTCGTAGTTGATATGTTTACTGAAACCTTTGCTTCTTTTTTGCAACATCCGCTGAGTTGCTTCAGCTGGGCTCGACGCAGGGCTACCTTCTAGTACACTGCCGTCGCCCATGCGCAAATGCTTCCTCTTGCGCTGCTGCTTCTTTTTTGGCCCACCGTTAGCTTCTTCCAAGGATTTTTTAAGCAACTTTGCTTGCTGTTGACGTAGCCAATCTTCATTATGTGTGACCCAGATCCGCTCTTTAATAGCAATCTCTTCCGGGCTCAGTTTACAATTCATAACCTCGGGGTCGTCTGCAAATTCCTCCTCGCCGACTTCTGCCTCTTCGGAAACAGCCGATGGGCCGCGAACTTGGTCCGCGAGTGCCTTTGCGCGGGCCTGGGAGGCTTGGTAGGTGGAATCATCCAGGTTCCCGAGTGTATCTGGGTCCGTAAGGATCCGCTCAATCTCTTCCTCAAGTTCGTTTTCAATCTCAAGGTCCTCTTCCGATATGACAATAGGTTCAGCGTTTTTTTTCTTTCTTTTCTTAGCCGGAAGCTTTTTGGTGTGAGAAGATGAGGACGACGATTCTGTTTGTTCGTTTGCTTGAAGTTCCGAATGCGCAATATTAGATGCTTCCAGGAGGTTCCGGTCGATAGGGAGATCGGGAATGACAAATCCGTCAGCGTCACGGCGGGGTTCCTGAGATGTTCGAGCTTCTGCGGTAGATGGGGATACTTGGCTCGGTCCTGCTATTGTTGAAGATATCTGGCTTAACCCCGCTTGCGTCTCGTCGTCAGTATTCATCATAGGCTCTCCGTGGATCAATTGCGCTAACTTCCGCTTCTTCCTCTCCTCGCGCTCTAACCGCTTGTATATTGCGGGTGGTAGCGTCTGCACCTTTAGCCTCTCACCAAAGTTGCGAAATTGCTCCACAGTTAAACCACCACTCTGAGTACGCTTGAATTCGGCAAGACGACTGAAGATAGTCACATCTGCAACCTTAACCACATAGACAACCTCGCGGATCGTTCGACGGAAGTTATTCATGCGGGCCGCTAAAATTATGCAAGCACCGCATAGACCCGCAGGCTGTCGACCTTCGACCATCCAATCTCTCTTCATGCGCTTGACGATCTTTGCAGCATCGGTCGCGACCTGCATTGTTAAATCTCCAAATTCTAACTTTCGGGCAAACTTGAGGATGAGTGGTTCAACTTCTAACACCGCATTCACACCGGATGCTCCAGTATCGCCTAACCATAAATCTTTCACAAGATCCTTGTAGACTTCTCCTAACTTGAATACGTTCACCTGAAAAGAAATCAGAACGAAAGTCGGGAGAACAGATATACAGAAATAACATACTTGAATCTTCTCCGCTAGATCCATCAATAAGACTGTATTCCCAGAGACCCTTCTGCAGGCCACATAGAGACAAACAGCTGCAACCGTACGAGTGCGACGTCCTTGAATAAAATTGTTCGTGGCTGCAAGCTTGTATATCCCAAACGCTTGTTCTTCGGTGCTTGTAGGAAGGTGAAGAGCACTAGCTAGTTTTCTAATCTCATCTCTGCCTATAGACATATCATCAATGAGCTATTCAAAACTGAAAATATAATCGCTTGTATCGAAAGAACTAAAATTTACCATTATATTCCGTCTGTTCTCTACTTTCCATCCCTCCTCCAGCTCTGCGAAAGGCTGATCCCATGGTCTTGGCATGTCTCTGGCCTTCCCCGACGAAGGCACCCTGCACCACAGCAGCTCCAGCTGAAGTTTCCCCAAAAGTGACCTCGGAAACAATGTTGGAATCACTGAGCATAGTACCACAGCTCAAACAGACCCGATTGCCATCGTGCTCTTGAATATCCGGCGTAGCGCAGCATGATTTAGGTGCTTGAGGCTTTCGGTGGGCTGGCGAGAAAATCTTCGAGGGTTCAGGGTTCTTAAGTGAGGAGAGGCGCTCTCTTGGAGCTCGAACAATATGAGATGTGGACATGATAGTAGTTCTTTATAGCAAAGGTTATTGGATTTAAGCTCGGCAACCAGAAGTGGGATTTGGAAGGTGAAGAAGCGTCAAGGAATAAGCGTGAGGCTTCTGCTACGTGCACCAGCCCAGATTGGCTCAATATAATTCATGGTATCCCATCAATGCATTGCTGTAGTTATCGTGAGTATGGAGAGGTAATGCATGAAGGAATGCGCGAGCCCTGTGATTGCAAAGTTGAGTCAAGATTGATCTCGGCTATTTTGCCAAGCTAACGTTCTGCTTGAGCGGGGCGAAGGGGCAAAAAATTTCCACTTGAAATTTCGGCTGCATTTCCTCCGAGCCCTGCGTTCGAATCCCCGGTTTAACTCCCACAATTGGGTTTTGCCAAAATAAATTTTGTAGAGTGAATTGAAGAACAAATCTACTGTAGTGCATCCTTTCTCTGTTACAATGCCCTTTGAAGCTCCTACTGTAGCACAAAGCTGATTCACCGTCCCAGCCTTGGCATCATGCATCACTATCAAAGTTAGGGAGTCAAGATGGCGCCTCGTTTCTACTATCAGTTGCTGCTCTGCGTACTTTTGCTTTCCCCACACTTATCCGGCAATTTTTTGATAAACTATGAACAGTGCGTTTCAGAAGAGGCTGCTTCGTTCAAATGCAGATGGTATTGAATGATATCTAGTAATCTGCACAACTTGATTATAATTAAACAGTCCTGTCCTTGATCGTACGGCTATTTCTGCCAGTTTCTATTAATGGCTCCTTTGGTTGGGCGTAAGTCAAATTCTGTACTCTCAGTCGCAGGGCGAGGTAGATGGGTGTTCCTAGACAAGCCAATAGATACTGCAACAAGGAAAGTTTAACCTACTCTGCCAGCCCTGGGCTTTCATAGGCTATAATCAGTTCTTCAGTATATCTGCATGAATCAAAGGAATACAATCGAATATATAACTTCCGAGCGGGTAAGTTTAGCAATGGGCCGGTACACGCTCTCTACCATCGGATGAAGACTTGAAGTTCCCCAGATAACCAGGCAGTCCATGCGACCGCCAAGCCGCGCCAAGCATCTCGAACCAGCTTCGCACATTCCCGCCATCGCGCCCCCAACTTGAAACCCCGTCCACACACCCCCCCAAACCCCCTCCCCCCGGGGCAAACTACACAACCATGGGAAACGACGGTGGCAGCATCCCCACGCGACGTGAACTCGTCAAAGAAGCCGCGCGCGCCCTCACAACGACTCAGCTCAAAGAAACCCAGCACGAGCAGCAGTCATACGCTTGGAGCACCGACCCTTTAACGCGCAAGCCGCTTGCGCGGCCTGTCGTCTCCGATGCTGCGGGGAAGCTGTACAACAAGGACGCGATTCTCGAGTATTTACTCCTAGCGGACGACGGCGGCGTGAAGAAAGTGGAGGACGAGAAGGTGCTGGAGGGGCGAGTGCGGAGTCTGAAGGATGTGGTGGAGGTGAAGTTTGAAGTGGAGGCTGGTGGCGAGGAGAGTATGAATGGAGGGGTTGAGCGGACGGAGAGATGGGTGTGTCCGATTACGAGGCGCGAGTTGGGGCCTGGGGCTAAGGCGGTGTATTTGGTGCCGTGCGGGCATGCGTTTGTAGGAAGTGTGGTCAAGGAGGTTCTAGGGGAAACGTGCTTGCAGGTGAGTTTGTACCTTTTTCAGGGATAGAGGTTTCTGTCTGGTGGACGTGTCTGTGCTAATTGGGACTATTTACAGTGTAACGAACCATATACCGAGAATGATGTTATTCCTATCCTTCCTACGGCCCCCGCGGACATTGCGAGGCTTTCGCTAAGGATGAAGACGCTGAAGGAGAAGGGCCTCACGCACTCGCTTAAGAAGGCGTCTGGGAGCAAGAAGCGGAAGAAGAATGCTGAAAAGGAAGCCTCAGCCGCAGATACGAAGCAAGCGGAGGAGGCTAAAACTAAGGACGAGCATGAGGAAAATATATCAGACAAGCCGGCAAGACCATCGCCGTCAACTTCTTCACCACGACCGCAGGCCGAGCCTGCCGCATCGAAATCAACTTCTGGTACTGTGCCGACCGGGATTAAGAACGCTGCCACTGCTTCACTCACCGCGAAGGTTCTTGAGGAACAACAAGCGCGGAATAAGCGAAGGAGAGTGGAGACAAATGAGAATCTGAAGAGTTTGTTCTCGAGCAGGGATCCGAAGCAGCCATCGGGGAAGAGCAGTGATTTTATGACTCGAGGTTTCAGTATTCCTGCGAATGCGAGGAGATGAAATGGGGGTGTTGGATCTTGGCAATTGGGGCAAGGCGTTTACTGGCTCCAGGGACTAGGAAAAACCGTGCATTATGAGGGAGTTTTGGCCACTATCAAATGTTCAACAAAGCTTTAGAGTCCAACTGCTTGAGCGGGATGGTATTTATATAGTATATAGCTGGGGTAGAGCTTTGACCACTAAATAATATCCAGATCGGGTATGTCGTAATCGTCTGCTCGTTCAATTGCACGACAATACTCCATTTAAAAAATTGCTGAGGGTATGTGAATCGTCAGCTTGGATATACGGAGATGGTCTGCATATCTATATAGGTCCTTGGTTTAAGATAACAGACATGGTAAGTAGACGAGTCGCTTGTGCAATGGGCAGGAAATGGCTTTCCGTGATAACCCGAAGCCGCATCTGGGCGCGTCTCTGTTTGTTCTTGATCGGCGCCCGACAGGCTGAGGCGTTGGTCGGCTTGCTGCAGGGACCAGCGATCACAACGGCCGTGCCGCCAGCCCTTACAATTGGCAACGTCAACTCCAACGACAACAGTAGCCCAAAGCAAGCCCGCAATCTGCCAACCCGGCCTAGACTAAGATCGCGTCACCGCTTAGTGGATTTGGCCCTGCAATAGTGCATATTGCCCTGGCACGCCTGATCGAGGAGGGTGTGTGACTACATTATTTTATTACGGGGAGCCCGCCCATTGCTCTTATACTGACTTGCCGGCTACTAACCTCTCTCGCCTCTATTCTTCTAGCCTTCAGCTAACTGTTAGAGAGTCACTTACGCGCGTGGTAACAGGTTAGGATAGGACAAAGCAACTACCCCAAAGCAACCACCCCAAAGCAATCACCCCACCTCCATCAAAAGTCTTAGATATCCGACTTCACCACCTCTCCTACCGCTAGACCCACCAAAAAACTTCTAATTCCATGGCCACGACACCACCAGCCGCTCCAGACGCCTCAGATACTCTCACAACCCAACCTTCTGTCTCATACGACCGTAACACCCGCCTCTCCTCCATTCTTCCCCCGCTAATCTTCGGCACCGCAACCTTTAACCACCAATACAACAGCGACCCTTTCGCACTTGATACTGTCGGGCTAGTCTCCAACGCCCTCACACACGGCCTTCGCGCCTTCGACACTTCTCCCTACTACGGCCCGGCCGAGAGTCTCCTCGGCACAGCTCTCGCCACCCCCTTCGTCCGCACCACCTTCCCACGCTCGTCCTACTTCCTCCTCACAAAAGTCGGCCGCGTCGCCGCTGCCGAGTTCGACTACTCCTCGCAATGGGTACGTGCGAGCGTAGCCCGCAGCCTGCAGCGGCTGCACACAGACTACCTTGACGTAGTATACTGCCACGACGTCGAATTCGTGTCCGCAGCCGAAGTGCTCGGCGCAGTCAAGGAGCTCCGGCGGATCCGCGACGCCGACCACACGATCCGTTACGTCGGCATCTCGGGCTACCCGCTCGACGTGCTGGGCTCGCTGGCCGAGCTCGTCCTGCGCGAGACCGGCGAGCCCCTCGACGCCGTCATGTCGTACGCCAACTTCACGCTGCAGAACGAGACGCTCGCCGGCCCGCGCGGCATCGGCCGGCTGCGCGCTGCTGGCGTCGACGTCGTCCCCAATGCTAGCCCCCTCGGTATGGGCCTGCTGCGCCGCGAGGGCGTCCCCGTCGGTGCCCTGGGCGACTTCCACCCGGCGTCCCGCGAGCTGCGCAGTGCTGTGCGTGCCGCGTCTGACTTTTGCGACCGCTACGGCGAGCGCCTGGAAGTTATCGCACTGCGGCACGCGCTGGAATCGTGGCTGGAAGCCGGCGCCGCGGTCGGCTCGCACGGTGATCCTGCGTCGGGTGTGCCGTGGGCGCGTGAGAGCAACGAGCAGGTTGGCGGGACCAAGCTGGGTGTTAGCGTGATTGGCGTCAGTCGTGCGCCGGAACTCGAGAAGACGATGCTGGTCTGGCGCAGCATCCTGGATGGCTTGGAGGGTGGCCGTGAGACGGCGATCAAGGCGGGGAGATGGAGCCGAGCGTATGAGTGGAGCTCGAATCGCAAGCGTGCGGTGCAGATTCTGAAGGAGGGCGTGCAAGAGGTTTTGGGCGATTGGGTGGACTATACGTGGGCGAGTCCTCCGCCTGGGTTTGTGAATCAGAGAGGCGCGAATGCAGGCACGAATGAGGCTGCGCGTGCTGGAAAAGAGAAATCGAAGGTCGTGGTGGAGGAGGTTGACGCGCCTTGGCCTACGCCGGCAGCAAGTCCGGAGCCGACGGAGGTTGGAGACGAGTTGAGGGATGAGAAGAGCATCCCTCTGAGGTAGCAAAAGGTCACGATACGTATTGTACCGTGTCTTTAGGGGATATAATCTATGTGATGGAAGGACATTTGGGAGGATCATGCGCAGCGTACCGTATGGGGGCTTATGTGTGGCATTTCATGGCGGATCAAATGTCTAGCATTCTCACAGGCTGACAGGTAATTGTAGCTATTTCTTAACATATTATCTCGAGGGTTATTATGAGAGACGAGCCTCTCACCAGTGGTTTTTAGTTTGATGGAATACTCATATCGTAACTATCGGCATGGAAAAGCTTCTTTATGACACAGCGCTAAGAATGATTTACAAGGGGGCAACCTGAGCGGGCCACTCGCCCTCCCTGCAAGTTTTGATGACATTATAGTAATATCCTGGGGAAATAGTAAGTGCACGGCTATAATGCCACCAGAACTTGCAGGGAGGGCGAGTG
>Ga0307515_10002260_pt1 | contig 42149 bp, 40 predicted proteins | sample 17_EM_MG_FD_194513 | JGI IMG/M metagenome (GOLD analysis project Ga0307515, IMG submission 194513) | Populus trichocarpa ectomycorrhiza microbial communities from riparian zone in the Pacific Northwest, United States - 17_EM | ecosystem: Host-associated > Plants > Roots > Unclassified | place... | reverse complement strand
CTCCTTACCACTCCATTGCGTCACCTGGCTATATGGCTTGTTGAATCGAGCGAAGCCAGGATATGGAGGCATCATCGCCCAGAGCTGGTTGAATTTGTCGATCCTGGAATGTTGTTCGAGGAAGGACATTACCCAGTCCATCAAATGCTTAAGCACACCGAGATAGACGGTATGAAGAATATCGGGTACGATAATAGTCGTCGGAGAGATGCCTTTCATATTCCAGAAAACGCCTTCTGAGGTTCCAACCGCTCGATCTTCCAGATATTGTCTTGCTTCCCGTCTCTCCGTCTCATCTCCCTGAGTTTTGAGTATCATCGTTTGGAAGTATAGCCGATAGTCTCTCAATTGCCACGACGATGAATTTCCTTCTCCAAACGACCATTTCGGTGCTTCGCACACAGGGCAATGGGGCTGCTTGATTGAATGCAAGTGACTGTTTTCGAAGTAGTCAGCCGTCCATGCACAGATGACAGGATAACATTGCCGCATCCGACTGTCCGCACACAGCATAAGCATTCCAGTGTTGAAAAGCGAGTCGAGAGGACGAAATATACGCTCGAAGACCTACCTTGAAACCTCTCGATCGTGGATTTGTTGTTCCTTACCGGCAGTTGTTTTTCCATGTCCTTTAAAGTGATATTTCGGAGGAATGGGCAGAAGGGCAACAAGATGCTTGCAAGATTTGAAGGCTTTGATCTAATAGTCAAATCGATGTTTCCGAGACTCAAATATACTGGCCATTCCTTCTTGTCGCCCGAATAGTTTGTAAGATGTGTCTGGTCTGAACTGCCGAATGGAGGGACAATTGTAGCTCCAAGCGGCCGCCGTAGCTAATGAAGCGGTCATAATCATTGTAGCTATGACGAAATTCAACTAACATACCTGTTCATTCCACCACCAGTCGCTTGATTTCACCTCTGAGTAGATACGTTCCTCAGTATCATTGAATTCCTTTGCTGGTGCATACGACATATGTTCCCTGAATGCAGGCTGTTGCATGAGGAACTCAATGCATTCAACAGGATTGCGGTAAAAGAAATGTGTGTAATCATCGTCGCGAAGGTTGTTTGAATCGGCCAAACGATTGTAACACACTTTGCCGGATTTCCAAGAGTTGATGCCCATTGCGTAGGACATTTTGTTCAACCTTTTGAATAAAGTGTGGGACAAAGTGAAGTTGCTGACGGTTGCCATCGTAGGGTTCCTGAAAGCTCCTTGATAGCAGCTCTGCTCAAGTTGTGCTTGACGCACCAGTGCGCTAATCACTACTCCTCCTCGCAAGAAAACAGTGACCATAGATCACTTTCCTCGTCGAAGACATCGAAATACTCGTTACTAATAGGCTTGCCAGCTAGATGGTTGTCCAAGTGTGGAGTACCACAATTACGTGTCCGAACTGGAGGTTGCTCTGGATCGATACACGGATTCTTGCTGTTGGCTTCTGTATCGCTGGAATCATCATCGGAATGGTGAAAAAAAGGGTCGTGATGCGGTTCATGAACGAATGGAAGTAGAATACTATCGTGCTCGATCGCAAGACCATCATCTGGCAGTTGTTCGGCTGATACGTATACTATCCTTTCTTTGTGGTCGCGACGGAAGTGAGTGATGTATGCGCCGATGTAGGAGTACGTCTTCGAGCAGTAAAGACACAGTTGACGAAGATCCACGTTTTGTTAGCAAAATGCACTGTCGCTACAACGTTAAAAGCATCTCAACGGTCTTTCACCTACTCACACCATTACAAGCCAGCTGTCCTTGGAAAAAGCCGCACTGTGATTTACTTTTGCCAAAAAGGGGTCCTACCACTCTTGTAGGATTTCTCTCATCCTCCTTCACACGTTTGCAAAGTGTTTACTTGCTCTCTCGATTTCAACATCCCTTGGATCTCGAAAACCATACCACATCTGCATTCAGCTCGTCACGGCAATTGTTTTGCACCCTCACAACACCCTCCTACGCCCATTGCCTGATTTATGGTTGTCACTTTATGTTAAGTTCGTACCTTACATGAACCGTGCATTCTCCTTAGATACTGACTCAGCGACGTCATCGCGGGGTACAAGAACTCGAGCAAGGACAAACGAGTGAGATATGACTACAGAGCATGCTTTTAGTTGTCTTTGTGATGAACTTAAGCATTCAGTCGATGAATCAGGGCGCTTAGATGATGCTAAGTAAATTGCCTCCTAGCTGAATTGCAGCCAAGATGATGTCGCCGGATCAAGAAAACCCTCCAAGCCCATATATATATTCGCCTTGCCTGCCCACCTTACTTACAATCTCCAGAACCTTCGACACACCATCCTCACCTCTGCTACCGCATCACATCACCCTTGACAACATATTCGACACTCCCGATGCTTGTTTAGAGTAACAAGCATTCGATATCCACCACTCAATCATTGACCACCGTTGAGAACCTAAAATGTAATGCGATGCCTTCTGGTTGCCGAAATCAGTCGTCGCAGATGCTAATACAATCCAGATGCCGACTCTTCAAGTCCGCGTCTGGGCCGAGAACACCAGTGCTGGAGTCAGCCATTGGGCAGCAGAAACAATGGGGATTTGGCAGGATAAGGGTGGCTTGACAACACAACGGATGGATAATAAAGTGAGGCAGCGAGTCTGGGAGATGGGCCAGTCCATGAGCATTATCAACAAGCAAGGCGCCAGCCCCGAGCACTGGGATCTCCTAATTGATCGTTGCGTTACTCGAATCAGTGAACTGGAGTCTAAAAGGCCGCTTTGGAAACGGTTCATGGCAGACAAGACTAACCTCGATGGTCAGAAACTCAAGGCAGCACTGGATGAGTTCACGGAGATTGGCCTTCGCTGAAGGAAGAATAGGCTCGAAGAAACCCCGACTAAGAAGAGGAACCTCGTGCACGTTGGTATGTATTACATTGCCCCGATGCTTCTTTTCCTCTTCCTGATGATGTGTAGATCCAGAAGACGATGAGGAAGGAACCTCGGGTCACAGGTCTTCACCAATGTAGGTGCGTCGCGACGCCTCGAACGATTTCCTTGTCGAGCCACTTAGCTTTACCATCGCCTATGTGGATCCCGACATTGCTGGGAAGAGGGTGGGTGAAAAAAAATACTCAGCTATTCTCATGGCACTGGCCAGGGGATGATGAATCGATACTTCTAATAGTTACATCAATCGTGAATGCTGCAATCGCCGGTCTGCCAGACCACAGCCGGAAAATCCGAGTGCTTTGGGGCTGCCTGGAGGCGCCTAATGGAGATGGTGGTCCGTACGCCTGTAATGTTACCCCAATCTACGATAACAATACTGCTGCCGGATGGGTAAAGGCGGCGATGAAATTAAGCAACCCAACGCTTTTTTGCATCATTCATCGTGGCCAACAAGCCGATGGCACAGATGGTGCCCAGACACGTATGGGTGGTGGCCGCAGCTACCTTCCTCTGGATGACATCCTCTCACCTCCAGCCGAGGATATGATCGACGATATCGGGGAGGAATGGGATGATGATGGTGAGACGTGGCGCCCAAATTCAAGAAGCTTCCCGATGACGAAGACAGGCTTCCAAAAGTTTGAACAGAAGCTTCAAACGAGGATTATCAGACAGGAGCGATACCTTGAAGTCATCCGAAACTGTGCTCTTGGTCTCTTTGCCGATTACAACCAAAGCGTTGTTGCTGATGAGGATGTGGCTTAGCTACGCGAGCATGATCACATTGTGAATCCTCCTGCTGCAGGCTCTTTGGCCAATAGGAAGCGTACAAGCAGCCACCCAGCTGCAAATTAGTCGTTGTGAGGATGGAATGCACTGGCTGGACGGTTGTTCCAGGATTTGCGTTGTGGGAGGGTATTTTTCTGACACTTTGGAGTGTGGACGGATGGGTGATAATTTGGAGTTTTTTGGTGAGGTTTTGGGTCTCTTTTTGGTGTTTTGTTTATTTTATTATTACATCATTCATATTCATGCATGAAGGGCTGTGTTCAGAGTTCACGATGTTGGGATTAATCATTGAGACGTTTATTTTGGGAATTGCATAGTGGCAGCGATAGGACTCAGTGTATGGCTATCATGCAATTGGTAGTTCGGTATCTTTACCCAGCAGAAGTTAGCCCGAATGATTGGTGAAACGCAAACAATTTTTAGCTCGTTGCGATAACCATTTTCGTCCAAGGAAGCCAATCAACAACCCTGCGGAATGCTTGTCACCTGCCATTCTTAGTTCTGAGTTCCCGTCCATCCAAGGAGTTCGAAGTGTGGGTGGTGGAACAAGCCAAGATCCTTGAATTGTCGACAGGATAAAAAGACACATCATGACGATGCTTTTAATCATATCAACGCTTTCTTTCCTTGACACAACGCTTTAATTCATTTACTCTACATTCATTCACATTTCCTTTAGTCACTCCTTTAATTTTTCGTACTTATCACTCGCTGCCTTTTTAAATCATGACAAGAAGGCGCCGCACTTCTCCTCCTCCTCTTCCTTCTAGCACCAGGAGAAGCAGACGATCTATCCACGACGAGGATCTCGATGACGATCTCAGCACGATACTCGACAATCACAATGATCGTCAAGATGACATTTCAGAATCCGACGACGAGCCTGTTCGGTGACCATCCAAGAAAGCAATGGGCAAGCGGCCATCAAAAGATTCCTTCACGTCAACACTTGGAAAACAAGTCGCAGCAACTCAATTATCTCCTACGTTGGCGCTACCCCTACAACCAGAGCGTCGGGAGGTTTATATTGTCTCGGAGGAGGAGGATGAACGCGAGCCTGCGCCGCTGGCATCCAAGACAGTATCCAATTAAGCGTTTGAATAATTGAATCCGCCCGGTAATGTATATATTTACTAGAGGAAGGATTCAAATGAAGCCGGTGATCAATTGGTTGCATGGAAAGCTGGAAATCTGTGGCGATATGAGCCCTTTGTTGACGACGTGACAGGCCTCATCGTCGGCACAGAATACAACGCCCAGACAATCCTTTCAGGCGTTCCCGCGATGGTCATGGCACGGATGAAGCCTATAGATATCAATTATGCGATGTTTGTGAATCCCTTTGCCACGAATGCGGTGAAGACCCCCCAGATTCATAGTTGGTGGTGTGAGGAAATCGCCAGGATTGATCCAGCCCAGAGAAACTCAGACCCTCCACGTGCCTACATTTCAGTGGTAAATGAATTATCTCAACGATTGTTTTCATCGCTGACATTGTACATCAGGCTCTCGCAAAGATTACTTGCTCCCGTGCAGCAATGGTATACCGCTGCAAGACCTCAATCGACACTATTGACGGATTTTGAACAGAGTCGCCTACAGAGATCCGGAAAATGGTAGCCTGGCAATTGGCCAAGGACAGGTTTACATGCCCCACAAACGTTCGTGAGGTAAGTTGAAAGTTCCCTCTTGTTTAATCGCTGTCTTGACGATTAATTTAGGAGTGCAAGTTTCAGTTTGCAGCGACTGAAATTGTGGATCTTATTCACCGGAGATACTTCTATGGCATGCGACAGATGGAAATGAAAGATAGATCATTGATTGTTAAAATCAACCCGACATTCATTGACCTCACCGCAACGGCCATCCACCATTGTCTGTCAGCCTGGAAAACAGGCGAGTTTAGGGTCCCGCCAGAGTTTGGTCCAGGAGGTGGAGCACAACGTAAGTGCGACACAAGAAACATTCATCATGCGGTTAATAATGCATGCACAGATGTATTTCGTCGTCTCAACGCGGATTTTCGTTCTTCCTCGCCAGAGGTTCAAGCCAAAAAGATAGACAATATCCGCAGAATGATCCGCTGAAGGATCCAGTCAACTGGTACAGACCCGGCGATGGCACAACCTCACAACGATCAGGGCAGCTTTGATGAGGATTTCGTTGATTACGTCCCAGAGGAGCTGATACAGCAGCCCGACAATTCTTTTTATCGTCTCAGCAGGTGTGTTGCTGCTACTGAAGCTAGTATGCGATTCTCAGCTGCTCTGCCTGCCATCGCCAGCAGCAGCCAGCCCGTCCACTGTAGCGACAGCAACAGCAACAGCAATGACATCACCAACATGACTAGCGTTGAGAATACGGGATTAGTCGATGGAAGTACGATTGTAGAGGGTGCGATGTCGCTTGGAGGTTAGGAATGGTGTCAGTGATCGGATTTAGGATGTCCTTTGTGTGCTATTTTATCCTAGCTTTCGTCAATATATCATAATAGTAGCAAATGTAATAGAACTGATGGTTTACTGAAGTCTGATCTCAAACGCGTGAAATCATAATCGCAACGATGCATAACCCTCCTGCGATGAACTGCAAGCTACTGACAATCCCGTATCAACAAATTAAATATCGTGAACCACTTCTGCATGGTAACTATCATTGGTCAAATTAAGCCATGAGGGTCTTTAAACACAAGAACTAAACGCTTCATTAAACGTATGGAGCAAGTACTATCGTCATCGCGATGACTAATTGAATTGGGCGACGTAGGAGTATGCTGAGAGCTGATTTGTGATATTGCCAAGGGAAGTGTGAACCGTTCGTCAAGTGCTCGTTGTCACATTCGCAAGCGTGGGTACACTGGTCGTGACGCTTGAAAACAGCATCGCGACGACTCAAAGAACACTCTGGAACAGTAAAGCAATGACATATTTCAGGGACACATCGATTTCATTTTTTTGAGTTTGTGGGCACAATAAACTAAATAAATTTAATGAAGGAGATTTAGTTTTTGCTGATGGAGCCTCATTGCTGGCGGATTCATTGAAAGTTCACATACTATGGTAGAACTGATTTGATGATGCAATAACCTTGGCCAGTCGATAAACCTTCAAGGCTTATAGTGATGCCAGTTATTTCTTACCACACTCATTCGAACAGAGCTAAGGGGACTGGGTGTGGCAGTTCCAGGAATGCGATTGACGTGTCAGACAGACGATAGGCAATATGCGATTATGTGGGACTTCGAGCCAATCCCTAGTGGAGTGGAACAACTTGGGTACTCCATGGCCAAAGAGAAGAGTCTCGGCTGTAGTATGGTGTGTCTGATTGATAAAGACCTTGGGCAAAGTCAATAAGCCCTGATAAGCCACCAACTCCCTGGCAGGGAACAACCAAGTAGGGTTAATTCACTATCAGTTCAATAATACTGATGTGGTACATCAATTCAAATGTCGACAGACCAATGGTGGGTCACCATGTAAACCTCTGAAAGCAGATAAGCCAAATAGCCTATATGGTGAAGGTTGTGTCTTAATTTATTAAGCAATCTGTTTTAAGCCCTCCAAATAACCACGTCAGGCGATGGAGAGGTATCGACTATTCGAAACAAACGAGTTGCAAGATATCTAAGTTGAAGTTACTGTTTGATTAAATCTTATTGCTGATGATGGCCTGATTCTTATCAAGAGCGTAACGCTTCAAAACCAATCATGCAATTACGCGATAACCTTTGAAATGCGTGGTCCTCTATCATAGAGCCCGGCTCGTAATAAAAGAGTACTCTATGTTATGAAAGATGAGATCATAGCTAAGCTTCGGACGTAAACATCGGTAGTCCAAGAAAGGCTATAAAAGAACGACACGAGCTCCGGCTATTGGAAGGGTGGCCCCACAATTATGAACAATACCTACCTGCGAAAGAAGAAGCTGAAATATTATTAAGTTTCAAGTTCTCAGTTCACTATTATTATTATTACGAAGTATATTAGTAGTATCTATTAGGATTGTACGCAGTTCCCCCGCCCCATGACTGGACAAAAATTCAATAATGATTACGATATTATTGTGTATGCTTTCTCTCTACTAATACAACCATTTAAGGAAGAAGATAATATCTTTGCTGCACAGTGGATTTGGTGGTTAGCAAGTATCATACAATATACCGAGATATTTAAGTTCTACCTTGAATATCGAATATTCTCTTCAACATACTTTAAGAATTGTATAGTAACCCCACTTCCTGAGAGAGTACCAAATGAAATGGTGATCCCAGATTCCGATATTCCTGAATTACAGTTAGAATCAGGTACAGAGTATCGTTTTAAATTAGTATCTCGAGATATAGCAGAAGCACGAAGTATTCTACCAGTTAATTGAAGAACGGGATCTGAAAGAATAGTCAAACCTGTCATCCTTACAAATAAGGAGTCATGTCAACAATATCCAGGACGGAATTAAAAGCAGCTACAGGCTTTGAGGACATTCTTAAGGAAAGACAGTTTCATTATCTAGAAGATATAAGGTCGAGTAGAATGGACATCTACTATTGAGTCTGTAAAAGACGAGGAATTGATGGAGATTACGCGGAAGACATCATATTGCTGATTGTATCTGAACGCCAGATTTATCAAGGAATTGGTAGAGGGTTGCTGTGAAAATATGTGTCAACTTGGCTTGCACTATCAACAGGCAATATATAAACGCTATAATAATAATTAATCACCAAAATTCATTATATGAATATACATTATGATAGTAATCATACACTGAGATTAATTATACGAATATACTTTACAAGGATATTTAATCACCAAGATCAATTTTCCGAATATACTTTACAATAATATTTAATCACTGACATTAATTATATAAAACATACTTTACGATATTAATTAATCACCTTGATTAATAATAGGAACATACTTTATGATGAAAATTAATCTCCGAGATTAATTATATAAACATACTTTACAATAATAATTCATCTCCAAGATTAATTATAGAAACATACTTTCCGATAATAATTAACTACTGAGGTTAATTATACCAGTTATATGTATTGCCAATATTGCATCACACCACGATGCTATTTAGTTGCCATTCATCTAATAGCCTCTGATACGACAATACACATTTGTCCCCTGTGCGTTTATTATCTTTATCATTTACCGATTCTGTTCATTTGGAAATATGCATAGGACCTTTGAATAAGAGCTACGGCAGAGTATGACTAAGTTATTGTAATCCCTCGACCTCCCTGCCTCTTTGGAATAGCCAGTGCTGTTTCATCGACCGTCAAACTAGTCAATTCTGTAACCTTTGACTCTGTTATTTCGTTCCACCTTGCAATGTGTGCTTTTGCCAGCAAGTGTTTGCCCATTGAGCTGGTCCCATGTTCTGATGGATGGCAACGAACTTGATGACAAACAATAAATATGATGCCAGGGCTGCTGGTCTCCTCAATTCCGCAATCAAATAGAACCACCATGAAGGCACAGGTCTAGAATTCTTCAAAGCATTAGAACGCTTCGAGCCCTGATTCGTAGAAGCCCACCAAACATCACATATGATTTGTCAAATATGGTTGTTCAAATCACGAATAAAGACACGTTCATTGTTGGAAGATATCATCACCTCTAGCAACGAGGTATTTAAAGATTTTGAATCTGACATGGTGGTGGGAATTTGACAGCTGCGTAATTGGACTTGAAAGGATGTCAATAGGTACGGTATTGTTGAGAAGAACACTGGTTCTTAAATATTGACTCTAGAGCCACGAGCAACAAAGAAGTAAGCCCTGTGAGACATTGCATGCATAGTTGTGAAGTTGTAAACAAGGACATATTGAAAAGACTGACTGTTAAAAGTGCAATGAAGGTACAATGCAATGCACTTCGTTGCTGTGTAGGTTTCTGCGCCAGCACAAAAACTGTTGATGCACTGTTGAAGCTCATATTTAGGAGGCAGTAGCAATATCGTCAGTAGAATGTTTACCTATAAAGGCAGCCAATACATCCATTACGGATTAAAGCCAATGCACAGCCCTTTGATTATGCAAGATGCTAGGCCAAAAATGGCTGACAATCCATTGATGCTCATTATTTGGAGGTGTTTGAGATTTCGGGCTTACCATTTCTCTGTATAATGGTGTCCAATACACTGATTATGGATAATGATTGTTGCACAGCCCTTGGATTACGCAAAATGCAAGACCAAAAATTGTTGACGCTCAGTTGACCCTCATTTTTAGGAGATAGTCGGGATGTCTTTGCTAGCATTGTTCGGTTGAAAGGTGGCCGATACATGGAATATGGGTAAAAGTCATTGCACAGCCATTGGATTATGCAAGATGCAAGACCAAAAATCATTGACGCTTCGTTGATGCTCATTTTCAGGAGATATTCGCGATGTCTCTGCTAGCATTTCTCAGTTGAAAGGCGGCCGGTACATCCAATATGGGTAAGTGTCGTTGCACAGCCGTTGGATTATGCAAGATGCAAGACCAAAAATCGTTGACACTGCGTTGACGCTCATTATTAGGAGACAGTCGCAGTGTCGTCAGTAGCATTTTTGGGTTGAGAGGTGGCCGATATGCAAATGTGGGCAAATATCATTGTACATCCCTTGGATTATCCAAAATGCATGAACACAGATTGTTGACACTCCGTTAATGATCATTTTTAGAACATCAGCAAAACGTAAAATTGTTTGGAAGTCATAACCGAACAATTCAGCAAATCTGAACAGCCACACTGATCCTTCCAGATACTCCCAAATACCCCCAGATAGGCTGAATGCAAAGCGACATGTTCTCAGGAGCTCCGAGACTACTTCACTGGTGCTCCTGAATTCTCCGGAAGTTGTGGAACACAATCCAAGAATATCCCAAAAAGTGTATAGTTGTCTTCAAAATGCTTCCAAATCAAACTATTAGGATGTGCAAATTTCGGAGCTATTGCGAATATTGGCCACATCTCTGAGAGTATTCCAGTGCACCTTGAACCTGGAGCCATACTCTCCGGGAGTGATTATTATAATGTTAATATCAAATAGTACAATTCAATTCACTATCTTCTGCACACCTTGATTCAGGCATTGTAACTTTAATACACAGTCCAGTAGGTATCCAAATCCACATGATTATTTACAAGCCATACGCTATCAATTCTATCGGATGCAGCATTATTCTCTCACACCAAATGTGCAGGTCCAACAATTGCTCCGACAGGTACAATATGCATTTTGTCAGTCAGCTTGACAACCCGGATGAACCTGTCAACACAATCAGCCCAACCATGCAGATCTTTGTACTTTGTTGGAATCTCCACCACAAATTCTTGAGGTTGAGGATGTAATATTTATTGTTGGGTCTTCTTGCACCTCGTAGAGAAGGTGGATATCGATTTTCCGGCGGGCAGGCGCTCCTGAAATTGAAGGATCTGATTCAGTGGAGTCCAGCGGAAGTATAATACAAGAAAGGAACAAACTCGGCCTTGGAAGGTGTTATCGAGGTCACTGTTTGTATATTGGAACCAGATGTTATGAGATTCAGGCATGATCCCTTGGTTGGCATCCGTATATTCTACGTTGCAATCAAGTCCCAGACGCTCAACAGATGTAGGGTAGTGAAATGGTTGATGGTAGTACAACAGCCCATGCTGAAGTTTAATAAATACACTGTCTATGAGTACATTCTGATCGTGTCTGAGCACCAGTCTACTAACTTCATGTCCCCAGTCGTTTTCAATTTATGTACCGAATAGCTGTGCAAAGTTGGGAATTGCGAAACGTACTGATGCAACTGTGAGTGAGGCAAATTTGATACTTCTGCACACGCCACGGACATGAGTTTCTCTCAAGTGATGTACCTGTTGTGACACGGGGCGGAAAAATAGCACTTTCGGACAATGGTGGAGACATAAAAGATGGGCTCGGCGCGTATTTCGCTGTTTATGGGCAGTTGATCGTAGGTTAACAACTTTCGCAGAGTCAATATCGTTCCAGCCTTGAAGGGCAAGATATGAAAGTGTTTCATCCATATTTTCAAGACCGGTACACCGGTCATTGTCCTTGAGTATCTGTTGAATGTAATTGACTTTGTTGGTAGATCGATATGCCTCTGTCACACTGCCGATATGTAGCCGTTCAGAAACATCAGTGGTGAAAATGTCACCGGACCCCATTCGCCAAGTTGACTCTGATATATGCCCCACAAGATGCACGTTATGATACCCGAAATGAATTACACGCTGCTCGATGGTCTTCCGGAGCTCATGAACAGTGATTGCGTGCCACCAAGCTACAAACTCGACCAAGTGGATGGAGAATTCCAACGTGAACTGCATCTGGTCTATAGAAGTGATACCATAAATCTCTCTCTCGAGCTGATTCACAACGCAGTCTGTATCACGGATACTCCAGGTGGCAGCTTCAATCTCAGCATAGGATAGACACACCTGAAATTGCACACGCTTGTCGGCGGTCACATATACCGCCCAGTAAAACTCTTCTTCTGCAGCAGTCTTCATTTTAGCAAGTTTTTGGTGGAATATGCTTCTGGGACCGGTTGCCTTTGTCCTGACTTTCTGCAATGGTTGCTGCTCATGATGTTGGAACAATTTGTCGAAAAGCATGCGTTTAGCTGGCGTCACCTGATAGATTTCACCCTCCAACCGCTCAATTGCCCTCTGGCGATCAGCATCTGTCCATATGGTTGCCGCTTGTCGGGCTCTATTCAGGCGCACCTGAAATTGCCTTCATTTTGATGTAGTAACCTTTTCAGCCTTGTACAGCTGAACCTTCATTGCAGCACGGATTGTATGAATCTTTTGTTCTTGAAAATGATGGGATTCTCTTGCCAATAGTTCATCAACTTTGGCCTTCACAGACTTCGACATTTTCTGATCTCGAAAGGCCCACTTCTTCTGGTAAAATCGCATAAGTGCATTATCTAGTGCTGCGAGGGATAGATCAGAGTGATTTTGTTGGCTGACAAGTAGAGAGAATTCACATAATGCCTGCACTGCTTCTATCACCATTTCATCAGAGGCTGTTGCCGCTGCAGTTTTCCGGCATCCTGGGAGCAGTCAAGAATTGGAGCGCAATTCACTGCCAGTGTTCTGATCATGCCCTGGATTACCTTTCCCTGCCAGGAGCAGATTTTAATCGAATCGAATGGTTAACAGAAGTGCTGCAGACCTGGATATCGTGGTACTGATGTGAATCGATTGTCAAATTGATCCTTGACATTTCTAGCTTTCTGGTATTTGAGCAGCCAGTGCAATAAGTCTTTAACTAAACCCAGGAGCAGCTGATGCAATTCATCAGGCTGCCAAAGGCGATAGACATTGAAGAGAGGGTATTGCCAGAACTGGTTGCGGATTAAATGAAAACCAAGAGTGTGCAGATAATCGATATTAGTTTCATCCAGCAGCTCCAAGTAAACATGCTGATCTCATGGGTTATCAAGCGGTCGAACAGTTGAATGCCCCATCAGCGCACCTTTGGAATTTCACACAGCGGGCATAAGTGATATAAGACTTGAGCAACCATGACTTGTTCCGGATTATCCCCGACCCAGGCAGCCAAAGTGGATAATATTGTCTTTGGAATCCATCAGCACAATCCCATTTCAAGCCAGGGCCAGTGACATCAAGATTCGGGAATGGGGACAGCACTGTTCCAACCGCGGAATGCCATGCGTCGTCAGTATTTTTGGCACCTTTCGCAGGACAGGGGATCCGCGAAACAAGAATCCAGGGGGGCGTTTTAGGTGGACGGCAGATATGTATTCAAATATTACCGATTGTGAGATACAGCGGCCAGGCATGCTGATCGCCCAAAAATTTGTTCAAGTGGGCCTTGTCAGATGCACCAATGACTGGCACAATGGTCACTCCAGCAGGAAGCTGATTATGTGTATCCCACCTCCAATCGCCGGTGTTCATCTCTCGGTGTATTCAGCGACTTTACCAGTCTGCAAGGCGCACCGGTTCAAACTCGATGTGCACCTGACATGGGAGATACACCAAAAGGAACTGTATACATTTGACAATATCCCTGTAGTATAATGTTCCGAAGATGTGTGAATGATCTTCAATCCAACTCTCATTGTCGAGCCTGAAATCAAGTCTAGAGAGCAGCTTTCGTAGAGCATCTGCTGATTGAAATGATTCGATGTTGAAGTTGTCCAGTCCACGACTCAGATGTTGATCTATCCATGTGTTTGTTTGCTGGCTAAATGATTGAGCCTGTTGAAAGTCGTGTGCTTACTGAAAAGAATGCCATGGATTCCATTGTTCTGAGTACATGTGATGTTTGTTGTACAATCCAGTTGCATTGCAATATGCTGTCCCCCCTGCGTTCTCTTCTCCAACTACCTGCCTATGAGCCCTCGTCTTTGTTGGATCAGGGGTACAAGTCAGATCAGGCTTCTGGGGGTCTATCGTTTCTACGTCGGGAGTATCTTCAGGTTGTGCTGCACCAGGTACATTGTCTATGGTTAGTTGAATTAGTTACCTAAGCTCATCGATGGCCATTCAGGTGCACCGACTGAAGTCAAACCATGATGGCTCGGGTCAATCCCAGCCTGCAGTTGGTAACATCCCATCTGGTAAGAGCCCTTCATTCATTCATATTGGGTGATACTGTTGATAGTGAGCCTCGAGGCAGTTCTCATCGAATAATCACCTTTTGCAGATGAAGCACTTGACAGGTTTCAGGCAAGTGTTGACCATATTTGAGAAATGGTCACTGAACATGTATTCAGATGAATCTTGATGATGGTTCAGGGGGTGATATAGAGCCTGAGAGATTTTGGTTTGAACGCGAGCGAACTCAGGTCAGCGTAACACATTCACAGCCGCATCACTCCCCGCCAAATGCGGGGGCGAGGTTTCTTTTGTCACCACTGCAATAACCGCAATGGGGCCTTATACTATGTCATTGTGAGTTATGCCTATGCTCGAGCCTCCAAGCAGCTGATAATGAAGGTATATCGTCATAATACATTGAATAGGTGAGTTTCCTAGCTAGCTGGATGTCCAGGCATTGATTGTCGAGAACTGATAAGGCTGGTCGGATGTTTGCTTCAGTAAAGTTCCTTGACTGGAGCGTGGATCATGAAGAGTACTAAGATTTATAGGCAAGGAGCCCAATAGGAAGCAATTACTGTTACTGCTTGACTCACAGGCCTCCCATTGAATGAGGTTGCAAGGTCGACCACGCATAACTTATGTGTAATATCCGTAGTCGTGGTAACCTTCAACCTGGATATAGTTCTTGTTGGGTTCCTGGAGATATCATATCATATCGCTTCTATGACCTGTAAAGTCATCGATGTGTACGAAGGTGAGCACCTATCCAATATCCTAGTATATGAATTCGAGCTTATAACAAAGAGAGGAGGGATGATTGTGATAACGGTTTTTTGTTCTCAAGGCCCATATTGGTTTCATGGATCAAAGGTGTAGTGAAACACCACAGATGGTAACAACAGAATAGGATACAAGATGCCCTCCATTCCGCCGAAGGTCACTGCTACCTGCAATAAACCCAACCATACTCCCATTGATTCTCTATCTCATCTCACATGTATAGTAGTTTAGCACTATCTGTGTTTAACAGAGCATGTCGACGAATTGATCTCCACTGAAGACAGTGAATATGGCTCCACTTGGTGCCCGGTTTGGCTTGTAACAACACGGTGACGACAATTCAGAATCCCCGGATAAAAGTCCACGACATGCCATTCACAAAGACAGTCAATTTGGAAACCACACCAATCAATATTAACTGCCACAAGTGTACGGTTACCTCAATTCCAGCAGCCATTTCAAGGTGCTCCACAGTTTTATCACCAGTCTCCATTCTACATGACACACAGTTTGTAACCTACCAGCAGCGCAAGCCAAGAATATCCCAGTTATGGGCTACCATCGCAAGGATATGACCTGCACCAAGGTGGTTATGGCGGGTCTCAAATGTTCCCCCCTCCGCAATTCCCAGGACAAGGGCTGTCATCTCCAGGAGCACCGAGAGTGCCTCCAGGTCCGCCGGGAAATCATCCACTCAATCAGCCAACATCTTGCAGCTCAACTCGTCCACCTCAACCTCCTTCCGGTGCACCTGAGAGACACCCTATACACCTCCCGACGAAAAGCTTTCAGCCGCCAGCGAAAACATGGATAACAGCTTTCGTAGGGAACGCCAGGCAACAAGCGACTGGTGACGGATCTGGGAGAGTGCGCAGGCAAAAAGGTGTGAATTAACCTCCCAGAGTTGCCAAATACAACATTCACGGTTATGATTCACTGGGTGTCGAATGGCAAGCATATGGTTCTAGCCCTCAAACAACTCCAAGCCTCATATACCGATGTGAGGCACTGGGAGGAATTGGTAGATTTCATCGACAAAAACGGCAGCCCGAAAGAGCCATACATTCTCACATCAATGTTCAAGTGCACCTTGGAGCAGGATGAATTGGAAGAATAGTATATGGGAATATACGAGCACGGGCAAATAATCAATGACCTCATATATGGTCAGATTTTGTACAACTGTTGTCTTTCAAATGCTTTCAAGTTGAGACTTGGACATAATGTGAAGATATTTGTGGGAGAATGATGAGAGGGACAGGGAAGGAGATTGCCGAGCACATAATTAGGCCGACAAAGGTAATCAGCGCTAGCCATGTTAAGGCTAGACATGAGAAACTGCTAATCAGTATACCTAGACATTGGAAGGTTCTGAAGAGGGTGGAACAGAGGGAGAAGTGAAGAGAGAGGAGGATGGTGGGCACGAGAATGATACTTGTATTAATGTAAGTTCTGATTGAAAGAATAGAATTGATTATATTCCATCGACATCTATTCATTCAAATGGTTACTTCACTGTGAAATACCTAACATTGAGATGAATTTCTGGGGTGCCGGAGTATGAGCTTATCTGCCCAGCTCACATCCAAGCAACTGAAAGAGATCATTGAGGACGACAAGAACATGGAGAAAGGTGCAAGGGAGGATCAGGAGCAAGTGGAGGATGGTAAAGAGGTCCTCGATCCAGAAAATACAAGCTCAGTACTGAGTACTGTTCTCAATACAATCAACAACGAATTTGCACACGAGTGTCTTGCTGAAGCAGTCTGGCTGCTGAATGCGTGTCCTATTTGCCAATCAACAGATGACCGTGTTCCAGGCTGCAAGTAGTCAATTCCGGGCCTGCCCGGAACTAAGTTTTTGGCGCACCAGCTTTGGGTCATCTGGTTCATCGTGAGGAGATGCATTTGGGATGCTGATATGCCAGGGGCACTGGTGGCGGATGAAATGGGTCTTGGAAAGACTTTCACCTCGGATGCATTGGCAATGCTTTGCAAATTGGTGACTGAGAATGTCGTAATGGGGTTACCACTGTCCATTTTATCGGGGAATACCCTTGAAGAGTGGTTGATATTGGCCCACAATGACTTTCCCAGCATTGTTGGTGAAGAGCGGGAGTGGTATCCGCTCAAGAGATTGAATTCTGTGCCCCGCCGCCTGTTGGAGATCCACTCAACACCACCCCACGGGGATCAAGCACTGATCTCAGCCCTTGAACCAATCCTGGTGGTAACAATGCTAGGAGTCGCTGAGACCTTCAAAAGTTTCATCGACGAGATGTCACATGGAACTGATTTCAAACTTTTCAACTTATTGCATGCTGAAAATGCGAAACTCTCCCTCGAGGATCTGAACACCAGTAATGATAGGTCAGAAAACCTGTAGAAAATCCACCTTGTGTCGTATGACACCTAAACATCCACAGCGAAACCATCAAGTAACGGGCAACTCTCCTACTGTGCATGGAGTTCTGGGATTTTTGATGAGTCCCATCGGTAGAAGACTAAAAACAGTGTGGGCTGACAAATTGCAATCAGTGAGAAAATTGGATTCAAACTTCAAGTCACCGCTACTCTGGGATTCCATTCACTCTTTGACTGGTGTTTCCAGACGATGTGGCTGTTTTCAGGTGTGCCTGAAGATCCAGAAGATGATACTGTGATGGAAAAGCATGGTGCTGAGGCATTGTATTCCGCTGTGAAGAGTGTGATGCATGCTATCCGGACTAAAGATGAAAAAGCTCAACAGGATATGGCGCACTAGATGATTCAGTTTGCAAAGCCATGGAAGATCAGGTGGTGGACAAAATTGAAACTCGCCAATGGAAAACCACTCGTCCGGATACGAGAGGAGACAGCACACCTCATTGAACTCGAGTGGACTGAGGAAGAGGAAGCACATGTGAAGACCCTGGTGGAGAGGTACACTTCGCGGGGTGCTGTTGGATCATGGAGGGTTCATAGATGGCGGCTAGCATGTCTCTTGTTAGTGTTGGGAGACACTGAAGATCGCAATGATGTTTTTGGACAATGGCACGCTGAATGGCCACTCGATACTTGGGTGGAATGTCCGATTGTACGACGGCTGAGAGAGACAATTTTGGCAATGTTTGTCAAGGAACCTGCAGAGTATCCCGAACCTGACCAAGATGATGCATCAAGCGAGACGCCGCTTCCAGAACAAAGAAACAAAAATGCACCGCCCAGTGCACCTTCTCCACAGCAGGCAGTGCTATTCTGTCCTCTTCCTGGCCAAGTTCGTAATCTGAAGTGGTGGCTAACGAAGCTTTTTGCGGATAGTGTGGATATATTCCACATCTATGCCGAAATGGGCAATGATGAACGCACAGAAATGCAGCTCAAATTCCAGGATTCATGAAATCCCTCTGTATTCATAACCACGCCCAAAGTGGACGGGACAGGCCTAAATCTTACAGCTGCAAATGATGCAGTAATAACTCAGAAATTTTGGGCATTGAATGAGAAGCGGCAGGCATTTGCACGAGGTGTACGGCTAGGGCGAAACCGAGTACCACACACATGGTTAGTGATCACAGGTCCTGGTGGCTAAGATAACCGCTTGAGTGATCTCCACCAACACTCCAGAGGTGGGCAAATGAGAGTCCTGCATGGCTTGATGAGTCGACCGGACATCATGACGTTGATGCTATACTGGATTTTTGAGGCTCGTGAGGGCCAACTGAAGTGGCTGACAGAGAATGGAGACATGTTGCAGTCTGATGAACCATTAACCTTGGAGTGTTAGATGCTTCATCAAGGTATGCCTCTTTAGACATTCAAGCAACATAATCTTCTTAACTGATACAAATAGTCAAAAAGGTTGTTTGTATGGGACACTGTACTGGAGAGATGAATCTTTCTCTGTTCTATGGTGAAGTGAATGAAAGTTCTGATGTTGGAATTGTTGTATCTTGAATTAGAAATGGCTAGAGTGGGAGTTCATTGGCGTTCTTGTTCATTATTAATGACCATATGAGATCAAGTGAATTGATACGCGACAGAAGAATTTCGTCCGGGTGACATATTGCATGACAAATGGTATGAGACGAATTGTGAGAATGATGCAGCAAAGGGATATAATCAATTGTCAGTTCCAAATTTGAGGTGCACCGGAAGCCTGAAGCCAGGTACACATTTCTAATCAAATAGCAAAATTCTTCGACTTTCAGGTGCGCCAGAGTCTCTTCGACAAATATCATATGATTCGTTATACCAGATCGGGCACTGCATATCTGCCAATCACATTTAGCAATAAGACAGTCTACGGGATATTCAAGTACTTATGTCTGAGTATGAGACCCGACTCGCTTATTTGTGGCAGAGTGGGAGCTTTTGCGCCCATATAATCGAAGTTCAAGTGCACCGGAGAATCCTGGGCATATCGTTGTGACTGATACAGCACTGCTCATTTGCTGATGCCATTTGGCAATCAAAACAGACTAGGCGATATTGCGTACTTGTCCCAAAATATGAGACATAGGCTCACTTATTGTGGCAAAGCCGCAGCATTTGCTGGCATATCATTGACGTTCTGGCATACCTCTGATCCGCATCTCAGAGAGTCGGAAGCTGAGACATGGCTTGGGTATTCTTCGCTCTAATGCTCCTTTCCCTGCTGAGGTTTTCGTGGCCTATGATTGAGGATCATTCGCAACAGAGATCTGCAATCCTGTCCAGAATGAGCTTCGTGGATATGTATGAAGCCAACTTAGACAAGCTGCAAGTCATTATCGATGTTATCATTCCGACCCAGGCCCGCTTCAAGAGCGACATATCAGCCACCGAAGCGCATGTACTTGCAGTATATAGTGCACTTTGAATAGTTTAGTTTGCTTCTTTCTCATCATGTTTTCTTCGACTTTCAATTAGTGGACCCAGTGCACACAGATCTATCTTGACACTTCACCTTTGGGTGCAGGAGGCTCATCCCGCTCTGCACCTGTTGAGATATGAACGTATGCGTGATTAGTACGTTGAAGGTCGCCGCAAACTTGCGTTGAACTGTCTTCTCTGTGTCAAGTGTCTGTTGGAGGAAGGTGCCACTGCACAACTAAACTATAAATGCACAAGCCCGGCCAATTTGTAACCCCATTTAACTCGATATTAACTAAGTAGTATGTTTGAAACAATCCTTCGAAATCCTAAAATAGCTTCTACAAGTTCGGGCGCTGTCACAAGACCTAAGGAAGCTTAAGAGCAAGAATCTCAAAAGACTGATTCTGCTCAGTGACTTCGCAAGATGGCCCGCAACTCCCGCTCACCCATGTACTGCACTTACTCAAAGAGGCCTAAGTTCTCAAATCTTTGAATCAAGACTTAACTGTATTCTGATAAAATGTATGTTTGGGCCACCAAAACCCGTATCCGAAAATAGATCATGTTGACCAAATTCCATCGAGAGAAGCTCCATGAGAGAGAATCTTGAAAGCTCGAGTTATGAGAAGGCAGCTATGAAGAATGCAATTCACAGTCAGAGTCAGGCGAGCATGCAATCCTCAGCCATTGAATCCAAGTATAACCATTTCAACTGCAGTGCACCTGAATTCCCCTTAACTGCATGGATGCCACCATCATTCCTCTGCCCGCCAAGACATGACGTCTCACTATACATTCATATCATTGTAGAATATAGCTTCAACCCCAATCTTTGATTTAAGTCAACATTTTAGATGTGAGATGCATAATGAATGTGTGATTTAACGGTGTGCGATTTACTAGATATCAGGCGCAAAATCAGACAGTGAGAGAGAATTTATGACCCATTTGTTAGCAATCTGGGCATTGATGAGTGCTTGAATCAATAAGATTACCCCTGAATCATCCATCGTACATTACCATTCTTTCTCCACACCTGTATCTCTCCTTTGTGTACCAAATTCTCTCCCACTTCCATTAACAACTGCGACATTGTTGTGAAGGCAATTGTGCAGACACGGCCCAGATGAATGCATGAAAGTGAAGTTATGCATACGATATTGCCTTATCGACCGCTAACTTAGCTGCAGCATTCTAAAACAATAGAATATTGTGACAATACATCTGTCCTGCTGGCAGATGTACCACATATGGTGATTCCTATTTCTCCTCACTCGATAACAAACTTCAGTATGAATCCTTGCAACCCAGCCATCACGCACAAGGTCCCAACCAAATCTATTGAGTTCTGCAGATTCTCAATGCTGCACCAATTTCTCTGCTATGTGGTCACCGCAAATGCTTGAACTTTCATGCATAATCACTATGTTTACAGTAGTCATATGCAGGGGCTCATGCTTTCATTCAGGTTCTCAGTGCGAGGATTGTGGCCAGCACCAAGGGTTAGTTGATGTCGTGAGTTATCTTCTGGTGTGTCTGGTTCAATTCTCTATGTGCGTTGGCTTTAGCCAACCTCCAATTCTTGCATCCGTACAGAGTGTTGTTCATAGGAGTTGCTAACATTCGGCATTAGGAATCCATCCATTCCGGCGCACCTGACAATATCCGAAATCGCAACATGGATTGCCGTCCTCAATTTAAATATAAACCATTGAAGTCATATCTCCAGAACCGTTTTCAGCCGCGCCACGAATTGCATCCTCCTCGACTATGTGCTAATTCTTGCACCATTCATCCCGTTATTGTATTGCACTTAATCTTATATTTCCCGCTTTTACACTCTCTCCCACATACTCCAACTTTAGATCTTCATTACAGCAAATGGAACCTACACCCACCCAGGTGAGGAATCACTATTCACAGAAGAATCAAGAAGCACACCTAGAGACCGCACTCGCATTCAAGAAAGCAACCAATCATCATAGTCTATCAAATATTTGACTTCCAATACACTGCCTTCATGCATCGTATTGCGGATAACTAATATCGCCGATTTCATTAATGTATCAGGATGACGAGACCGATCAGGAGAATGGTGATGATGACAGTGAGGACACCGGAGAGTCCACCTTATCACCCGACATCGACAAAGACGATTTGGATCATCCCCAGGTGGTCCTTTATGTAGGTCAGGCGCACCGGGATAAGTCATTACGCACTACAAGGGTTCCACTGCCAAAGAAATGGAGCCATGCCTATACTGTCATTGCACGCCCTCCACTTCCAAATTCCCGAAATCTACCTGTGGCAATGGCAACACCACTGCTCAAACGCCAAAAGTCTTCGCTCCTCAACATATTTTCTTAGTCTGACCGTGCACCATCCACCTGGGCACTGGTGCATCCCGACAAGTCTAGTAGAGACCAGAATATTTCACAACCTAAGGCTAGTAGTGATCAGAACGTTCCCCAACACCAAACTGGCACTTTTGATGCAGCGAAAAGGTTTATGGAGGCAATTGTATTCACAAAGAATCCTTGGCCAATAATATCTGATGACAAGTACTCGATGGTTGAAGACGCTTGGTACCTAGCGATTGCAGCCAAGGATCGTCAGCACGCATTAGCAGGTGCACCTGAAGGTACACCTACCAGCGGAAGAATATCCTTATTGATTATTGCGTTTTTATGATACCTATTATATTATTAAAAATCTATTAGCTTTATGTAGCAGCAGCCCCGCACCTTGAGGAAGTTCTCATGACGAATGGCGATTACCATTGAAAACAATAACGACGTTATTGTATATGCGCTTGAGAAGATCATCTCTTACACTAGAGACAATCAATACATCTTCTTGGCCCAAACTATGTGATGGATATCTTCAATCATAGGATTACAGCAAGGATTGATTGTTCATATTGATAATTTGAAAGTACGATCCGAACTACCTTCTCAAGAAGATAGAAGAATATGCTTGGCCAGCGAGGCCCCACCTCAAGCGCAGGAAAGTGATCATTCCATTGATACAAACCGATACCAAAAAGAAGTAGCGGTAACGCCTCGAGATATTCAAGAGGATCCTAGGTCTCCCCACGAATAGAGCCATATCCATTCTGATAGAATGTATCAAATCAATAATACGATCCATGACATTCGCGGTTCAGAGCTTAGTGATTCTGAATCAGATCAGGAATTATGAATCATTAAGAAGACTGAGAAGTTCATCAGTGACTCCCGGAAGGAAAGAAAAGCACTTAGGAAGACACCTGATCTATTGAGGAGTTCAAGGGAAGGAAAGATTCCGGCGAAACCTTTATCCAAGAAGCAGAGGAATTACCTACAGTATATTCCTAAAGATACGATTTCTGCATACTGGTCGATATGTGATAGAATCTACGGCCATGAACTCTATAAGTACTTGCTTGACTAAGTAAAGTTACTTAGGGTTATACACCCCCGTAACAGTATGCTCCATATCGTTCTCATCTTCATCCCCCATCACTCTCTTTCTTGTCCACAACTCTACCATCATTGCAAGAACACAAAGTTAAGTCATCCCTCTCTATCTCTCCATGCCATCATCATGAGTTAACACCGAGTGCAGCATACACCAAGTACAGCATACACAAAAGATCCTCTGTCCCTTCATTCACTCGATTTCGAGTTGACCCCTGAATGTAGCTTTATCTTCTGGCGTACCTCCCTACAGATCGACTGCCACCAGCCAGTTCTCCATAAGAGCTTCAAATGTAAATTCACCTCGTCACATTCCCACGGTTTCGAGTTAACTAACTGATGAATAGAGTCTCAGCACCTGGCGAGCCTCCCATCGACCGCCTTTAGATCAACCACCTCCAAGTATTCCCCTAATCTCCCTCGATCATAGCCTGCTGCATGTGCATCTTGAAACTTGCTGGATCACAGCTCGGGGTGCATCACTGAGTTCACTCAATCTCGGTCAATAATTTCATCACCAAGCTCACTCCATCACCGCCTCCCAGTGAATCTCCAAACTCGATAGATCACGGTCTCCAAGTGAATCTCTGAGTTGACTCGTTCTCGCCTTCCTAGTGAATCTCCAAACTCGCTCGATCACAGCCTCAAAGTGCATCTCCAAACTCGCTCGATCCCGAGCTCGGAGTGTATCTCTGAGTTTACTCGATCGTCATCTTCAGGCACACCTCGACTTGCGCTCAATCACTGCGTGCTGCCAGTCCAGATATGCTGCGTGTAGATAGGTAGCTATATAGATACAGAGATAAAGGGATGAGGATGCAAAAGTTTTGAAAATCGTTGAACAATAAGTAGTAGCTATGATTTCCAGGCGCACCAGCAGCATTCCCAAAGAAGATGTTTTTCCCAGACTGCTCAACAGTGATTCAATGTGGTCGCGGGTGCTCCCAGGTGCACCTGAAGACCAGTACATCGGTCCAGTGAACTCTGCGATTTGACCACCCTGTGATTCTGGTCCGACAACTCTCAGACACTTCCAGTGACCAAAATACATTGTGCTGATGAGTGAGAGAGGTATGTATGCACTGCAACCCGTCGCCTGGGCGACGGGAAGCGTGGAATTCTCTGTCAGAGGGTACGACGTTCCGTCAGAGCCGTCCGAGCCGTCCGGAACACCCGGGTGTTTCTGATGGAATGTAGAATTGTTGCTGATGTAGGCCCCCCTAGAGCTAAGCAAAGTGCTCTCAGACTCTGCATGAGCATTCTCAGGTGCTCCTGAAAGCACCTGCATTTATGTAGGTGCATTCAAGATGCTATGATATTTGACTTATAGGATAGTGAAATTTTGGAGCAGCAGAGACTTCGAGAGCAGCCTGAGACCTCTGCGCAGCTCTGCGGGAGACTGAGTGCCGTATTCTAAATGTGGTGGTTGTTAGGGTTCCATAAATACAAGACATTTCGTGTATCAGATTCGTCTTTGTTATAGTCACAAGATTCACTACATCATACTATGGCATGTATTATCTATCTAAGTCTATCAATATATGTACATACGGCTAATCTGGTAGCAGACGGTACTGGAGCATAAGTGCAGCAGCACCTGGAGACACGAATTGAGAGGACTCACAGACGCACTTCGAGGCCGTGATCGAGCTGAACTGAGAGATGCATGTGGACGCTGTGAGCGTGCGGGTTTGGAGATGCATCTGGAGGCCGCGATCGAGCAACTCACAGATGCACATAGAAGCCGTGATCAAGTGGGTTTGGAGATGCATTTCAAGGCCGAGATCTAGTGCACATGAAGGCCGTGATTGAGCAAGATTGGAGATGCATTTGGAGGCCGAGATCGTGTAACTCAGAGATGCACTTGGGGGCCGAGATCAAGTTGGGCTCAGAGATGCACTCGGAGGAGTTGATCAAGGGAGTTTGGAGATGCGCTTGGAGGACGCGATCGTGTAACTCCGAGATGCACTTGGAAGCTGAGATCAAGTTGAATTCAGAGATGCACATGGAGGCCGTGATTGAGCGAGTTTGGAGATGCATTTGGAGGCCGAGATCATGTAACTCAGAGATGCACGTGGAGGCCGGGATCTAGTTACGCTAAGACATGCACCTGGAGGCCGTGACTGAACGAGTTTGGAGATGCATTTGGAGGCCATGATCATGTGACTCAGAGATGCACTTGGAAGCCGAGATCAAGTGGAACTCAGAATTGCACTTGGAGGCCGTGATTGAGCGAGTTTGGTGATGCATTTGGAGGCCGTGATTGTGTGACTGAGAGATGCACTTGGAAGCGAAGGTCAAGTTGAACTCAGTGATGCACTTGGAGGCTGTCATAGAGCGAGTTTGGAGATGCACTTGGAGGCCGAGATCAAGTTGAACTCAGATATGAACTGGGAGGCCGTGATCGAGCCTGTTTGGAGAAGCTCTGGGCGGCCATGATCGAATAACTCAGAGATGCACTTGGAGGCCGTTATAGAGCATGTTTGAAGATGCACTTGGAGGCCGAGATCGTGTAACTCAGAGATGTACTTGGAGGCCAAGATCAAGTGAGTTTGGAGATACATTTGGAGGCCAAGATTGAGTCACTCAGAGATGCACTTGCAGGCCGAGATCAAGTTAAACTCAGAGAGGCACTTGGAGGCCGTGATCGAGTGAGTTTGGAGATGCACATGGAGGTCATGATCTATCGAGATTGGAGGAGTACTTGGAGGTGGTCCATCTGGAGGCGGTAGATCGGGAGGCAGGGGCGACTGCAGCTGATGCTCTATTGATTGGTGGACTCGTAATCGTGGGAATGTAGAGAGTTGAGTACAATAAGATTAGCCAAGAGATGAGAGATGGGCTGGGAGTGGGAGACAGTTAATCTTGGGATGATGCAGTACTCGGCATATGCAGTACCCGGTGCCTGCTGTACTAGGTGTTAACTCATGATCGGCGCATGGAGAGATAGATAGGGATGACTTCACTTTGTGTTCTTAGGTGATGGTAGAGGAAGAGAGAGATGACAGGAGATGGGGGAAATCATCATGAGAAACTGGAACTTAAGAGAATTTCGTGTGCGGGTCAATTAACCACTTCGGATATGTCAGGTACTATGCCTGATCCGGTGTGTAAAAACGCCTATACGAGGACTTTTAAACCCAATGAGGCCAGTTGTACCCTGGCTTCTCATATCCGCTCGTATCCTCCGTATCATTTCCATCTTCATCCTCCATCTCTCTTTCTGTACCATCATCGCAGAACACAAAGTTAAGTTGTCCCTTTCTCTCTCTCCATGCCATGATCATGAGTTGACACTGAGTACAGCATAAACCGAGTACAGCATACACTGAGTACAGCATTCACCCATGATTGTCTGTCTTCCCTTCATTCTCACGATTACGATTTGACCCCTGAATGTGGCTTCAGCTTCCATCATGCCTCCCTACAAGATCAACTGCCACCAGCCAGCTCTCCATGAGAGCTCAAAGGTACAGTCACCTCATCACATTCCCACCGTTACATGTTAACTAACCCATGGATGGAGTCTCAGCACCTGGATAGCCTCCTATCGACCGCCTCCAAGTAGACCTCCAAACTCACTCGATCACGGCCCTCAAGTGGATCTCTGAGTTACACAATTGCAGCCTCCAAATGAATCTCCAAACTCGCTTGATCACGGCCTCCAAGTGCATCGCTGAGTCGCCTGATCTCAGCAGCCCAAATGCATCTCCAAACTTGCTCGATGACGGCCTCCAAGTGCATCTCTGAGTTCAACTTGATCTCGGCCTCTAAGTGCATCTCTGAGTTCCACCATCTCGGCCTCCAAATGCATCTCCAAACTCGCTCAATCATGGCCTCCAAGTGCATCTTTGAGTTCAACTTGATCTCGGCCTCCAAGTGCATCTCCAAACTCACTCTATCACGGCCCCCAAGTGGATCTCTGAGTTACTGGATCTCGGCCTCCATGTGCAGCTCCAAACTCACTCGATTACGCCCTCCACGTGCATCTCCAAAACCGCTTGATCTTGGCCCCCCAGTGCATCTCCAAACTCGCTCCAGTACAGCCTCCAAGTGCATCTTTGAGTTCACTCGAGCACTCGCACCCAGTGCTTCTCTAAACTATCTCGCTTATGGCCTCCAAGTGTATCTCTGAGTTCACTCGATCGTCATCTTCAGGCACACCTTGATTTGCTCTGAAGCACCGCCTGCAGCCATTCCAGATATACCCTCTGTAGATGGGTAGCTATATAGATACATAGATACATGGATGAGAATACAAACTGAATACCTGAGTTTTAAAAATCATTGAACAATAAGTAGTAGCTATGATTTCCAGGTTCACCGGCAGTGTTCCCAAAGATGATGTTGTTTCTCCCACACTGCTCTCCAGTGATTTGAGTTGCTCCTAGTCTGGTCGCCGGTGCTCCCAGGCTTGTCATTGGTGCTCCCAGTCTTGTCTCCGGTGCACCCAGGTGCTCTCAGGTTCACCTGAAGGCCAATGTGTCGGTCCAGTCAACTCTGGTATTTGACCCCCCTGGGATTTTGGTCTGACAGCTCTCAGACACTCCCAGAGGCTCCCAGTGACATAATTACCTTTTGGTGATGTAGGAGCCATGAAATTGGTGCATGAAGACCTCGAAAAGATATGTATAGGAGAAATGGAGTTCGAGCAATTATTACCCAAGCAATCAGCTGGAATAAGGAAAAAGAGTTTCTCGACCAGGAATACCAAAATAATTGCAACCAATTGAAAGCAGGATATGATAATATTGATAAGAATTATCAATTGAAGGATGATATTCTATGTTGGAAAAATAGTGTATATGCGCCAGAAGGAATGAGGACTTGAAAATTGAATTCACAGCGCAATTCTGAAGTTGCTGGACATATCGGCAGAGAGACAACCATGGAACTAATCACGAGACAATTTTATTGGCCAAATGTGGAAAATGAAGGTCGGGAGTATTGCAATGAGTGTGGTAACTGTCAAAGAACGAAAAGTCCGAGGCATGTGAAGCATGGACTTGTGCAATCATTAGAAATGGCTTGAAAACCATCGATGCATAGTTGGAAGGAGCGACAATAATCGTGGTCATAGTGAACCGATTTACCAAGATGGCTCATCTTATTCCGATAGCTAAAATGGACTCTCCAACCGTCGCATGAGCATAATTCGGGTTCGTTTGGAAGTATCAAGAGTTTCCACAAAATGTAGTATCGGATCCAGATGGAAGGTTTACTGGACAATACTTTAAGGATCTTTACGACTATTTGGGAATTCAGAGAAGCATGAGTACAGCTTTTTGTCCTCAGACGGACGGCCAGACTGAACACATCAACCAAATAATAGCCAGCTATCATAGGTCTTATTGCAACTACGAACAAAATGATTGGGCATCTAACTTAGCTGTGGCCGAATATCCATATAATCATTCGAAGTATTCAGCAATGAAAATATCCCCCGTTCACGCTAAATATGGATTCGAACCTCGTCTGAATTGGCCTCCAGAGATACAGCTCAACAATCCAGCCTCCGACCTATATGCGCATTATCTGACAAGCATAAATCCCAAGTTATCCAAGCAACTGGAGGTATCTAGTGAAGCCATGAAATAATACTACGACAACAAACGGAATCCAATTGAACTATTCAAGAAAGGAGATTTAGTAATGTTAAACGGAAAGAATATTCAAGCAAAGCATACGTGTAAGAAGTTGGAAGACAAGATACACGGACTATTCAAGGTTTTAGCTACAGGAAAAAATGGACAATATAATACTCTTAATTTGCCGGATTCATGGAAGATACATCTGACATTTAATATCACCCAATTAGAAAGTTACTGAGGAACAAACCCGAAGAATGAAGTAATTGAAATTGAAGCCGACAACACAGAATGGACAATGGAGTCAATTATCGCCAGCAGTCCATCAGACAATGATGCAAAGAAGCATGTTAGTTTGGTAAAATGGCAAGGTTATTCTGATGATGAATATACCTGGGAAACGTATGAGAATGTGTTATAAAGCTCATTAGAATTGTTGGATGATTATTACGGTACGAATCCTACAATTGAAAAAGATGGACAATATGTAAAGAAAAAGAAAATATATGATTGTTGATTTTTAATTCTTGATTTTCATTCTTTCATTTGTTTGTTTTACTTTGGTAAGTTGAGGTGTATTTCGTTTGCTTTTCTACATGTCATGACAGAGCACCGGTGTGGTCTCCCATTCTAGAGAAGGGGGTCATGTTAGGGGTTCTCCATTAGCAGCGATAATGGTACTTGTGATAGTAAAGGAATGCATCTTACAGAGTTACTCTAGGTCTAGTCACGTGATATGCATAACACCTATTCTTGACATCACAAGTAAGCTAGTTCGGATTTCTTTGGCGGTGGTACTTAGGAGTCGCGTGTCGATTGAATAAGTAAGTTTGTTCCTTAGTGGATTCACTTAAGATGAAGCATTGTTATTGCCAGATCAAGCAAAGGAAACTTCTGCCAAGCATAATGATGCCAACCACATTCATAATCCCAGAAACTAGCTGGTCATGTCTGGTTGAACTCGAGATTACCGTGGCTCACAGACACAGCAGTCGAAAGTCAATATGCAAGTACGTGGGATCTCTGGCATATTGCCTCAGGCAATAAGAACAACCAGGGCACTGCCCGGTCAAGATAAGAGTCAAGACCTACATCAGCAAAACTAAATCTCCTTCATTAAATTTATTTGGTTTATTGTACCCACAAACTCAAAAAAATGAAATCGAGGTTTCCCTAAAATATCCCATTGCTTCACTGTTGCAGAGTGTTCTTTGAGTAGTCGCGACGCTGTTTTCAAGTGTCATGACCAGTGAACCCACACTTGCAAATCTGACAACGAGCACTTGACAAACGGTTCACACTTCCTTTGGCAATATCACACATCATCTCTCCGCATACTCCTACGTCGCCCAATTCAATTAGTCCTCGTGATGATGATACTACTCGCTCCATATGTTTAATGAAACATGTAGGTCTTGTTTTCAAAGACCCTCATGGCTTAATTTGACCAATGATGGTTACCATGCAGAAGTGGTTCACAATATTTTATTTGTTGATACAAGATCGTCAGTAGCTTGCAGTTCGTCGCGGGAGGGTTATGCATCATCGTGATTACGATTTCACACGTTTGAGATCAGACTTCAGTAAACCATCAGTGCTATTACATTTACTACTATTATGATATATCGACGAAACTGAGAATAAAATAGCACACAAAGGAAATCCTAAATCCGATCACTGACACCATTCCTAACCTCCACGCGACATCGCGCCCTCTACAATCGTACTTCCATCGACTAATCCCATATCCTCAACACTGGTCATGTTGGTGATGTCGTTGCTGTTGCGGTTGCTCTTGCTGCAGGGGATGGGCTGGCTGCTGCTGGTGATGGCAGACCCACCCATAGCCAGAACAGCTGAGAATCGCATACTAACTTCAGTAGCAGCAACAAAGCTCCTGAGATGATTCAAAGAATTGTTGGGCTGCTGTATCAGCTCCTCCGGGAGGTAATCAGGGAAGTCCTCATCAATGCTGCCCTGATCGTTGTGAGGTTGTGCCATCACTGGGTCTGTACCAGTTGGGTGGATCCTTCGGCGGATCATTCTGCAGATATTGTCTATCTTGTTGGCTTGAACCTCTGGCGAGGAAGAACAAAAATCCACGTCGAGACGACGAAATACATCTGTGCATGCATTATTAAACGCGTGATTAATGTTTCTTGTATAGCACTTACTTTGTGCTCCACCTCCTGAACCAAACTCTGGGGGCAACCTGAACTGGCCTATTTTCCAGGCCGACAGACACGGGTGGATGGCCGTCGCGGTGAGGGCAATGAATGTCAGGTTGATTTTGTCAATCAATGATCTATCTTTCATTCCCATTTGTCGTATGCCGTAGAAGTATGTCCAGTGAATAAGAGCCACAATTTCAGTTGCTGCAAATCAAAACTTGCACTCCTAAATTGATCGTCAAGACAACCATGAAACAAGACGGGATCTTTTAACTTTCCTCATGAACGTTTGTGGGGCATGTAAACCTGTCCTTGTCCAATAGCCAGGCTACCATTTTCTGGATCTCTGTAGGTGACTGTGTTCGAAATCCGTAAATACGGTCAATTGAGGCCTTGCAGTCGTATACCATTGCAGCATGGGAACAAGTAATCTTGGCTAGGGCCTGATGCACAATGTCAGCGATGAAAACAATCGTTGAGATAATTCATTTACCACTGAAATCTAGGCACGTGGAGGGTCTGAGTTTCTCTGGGCTCGATCAATCCTGGCGATTTCCTTATACCACCATCTATGAATCTGGTCAGTCTTCACCGCATTCGTGGCAAATGGAGTCCCAAACATCACATCATTGATAGCTATCGGCTTCCCAGGTGCCACAACCATCGCCGGAACACCTGAAAGGGTTGTCTGGGCATTGGATTCTGCGCCGACGATGAGGCCTGTCATATCATCAACAAAGGGCTCATATCACTACAGATTTCCAGCCGTCCATGGAAGCAATTGCTCACCGGCTTCATTTAAATCCTTCCTCTAGTAAATATATACAGTAGCAGGCAGATTCAATCATTCAAACGCTTAATTGGTTACCTTCTTGGATGCCAGCAGCGCAGGCTCGTGTTTATCCTCCTCCTCCGAGACTGTTACGGGGGTATCAGCGCCTTTTGTTAATATACTTGTTGATTTATATAAACTTATAAGCGAGTACTGCCGTAGATCCTATTCCTTGCTAAGGTTCCGGATGACCGTAGCTCGTAATTTCTTGAGTCGTTGGTTGCTTCCAATATCTCGTTTGCTATTTGCCTCTTGAAGACGTTTGATTTTCCTAACCTTCCTAAGTTGACTCTTTGTCTGCGGTAACGGATTTTCTCGATCCAATTGCAACCGGAGTCGTTCTCCAAGGGAGTCCTGAATGGTTCTCTCTGCGCTATCGAGGATCCGATCTAGTCGTTGATCTTCCGTAAGATCTCGAGGTGTTGTCGACACAGATTTTCCTTTAGAGAATTGCGCTGCTAGGTCCGCATAAGTCTGATATTGATCCTGCCTAATAGCCTTCCCACTTTCCTCGCTAGTCTTATCTTGTGACCGAACTTCTTCTCTGCTCCGGAGAGTATCGATGTAACTGATCAATCCTGACTCTAAGCCAATTAAAGATGCTAGCCACCAGACACAATTTGCTGCGAAGATTTGCTGGTTCCTTCTGGCGTGAGAGATTATTTTTTTCGAGAGCATAAACGATGACGTCCTGATCGTTTCCGAAGGTTATAGTCATTCGTATTCGTAGGGGTACTTAAAGGTACGGTGCTTCCGTACTTATGCTAATATATTCGTATATATATAATAATAGATATAGGTATCATAAAAACTCAATAATAAATAAAGGTCTTCTTTCGCTGGTAGGTATTTGACTGTTCGCTGCTAGAGCTTGATTCTTTTCATTGTTGGGGAAACAATGCGAGTACTTTATAGTCTTTCACTGGCTCAAGTTTGGCCGCTACTTCCATGACTATGACAATGGTTTTGCTTGATAGCGTCCTCGGGGTACTGCCCCGATTACCGCCACGAGTTCCCTTTGGTTATCGTGTTCATGCATGATTGGTTTAAAAGCGTTACGCTCCTCGTATGAGGCCATCATCCTGCAAGATATCAAACCCAACTTATGACAACTCATAACTTCAACTTAGACATCTTGCTTATCGTTCGTTCAGTAGTTGGAACACTGACGTCAATGTGACTGCTCAGCGCTTTATCGCATCATATTAATATCGCGTGGATATTAATGCCTCACCATACCAATTTGGCTATTCGGCAATGCTTCAGAGATTTTTGTCGGCGACCAACCGATACTCTGCCAACGTAGATCATGACACCCTTTTCGGGTTGCGATGCATACTAACTCAAACCAATGAGCAGGGTCCCTTCAGGCCTCTTATCTTCAGCCTATGCCATTAATCCCTCACGCACTGCATGCTTAGGATGCAGACTTCTGTCATCCGGGGGTTGCGCGCACCGACCCTTATCTCTGAGAGATAAGGTGCGACGATCCCTCGTACTCGCATATTGCATAACGCGTGCTGCACATCTGACTTTCCGTCGTCATGATGTGTTGTCCCGCTATCAAAGATATAGTAGGTGTAAATAATAATTACGCGCACCGCTGATGGTTTTTCACATCCCGGTAATGGCGACATAATTGCATCATCTTGCGAATCTGCTTGATAAGACTGCTCTTATCAAATCATTACATACGGTTCAGATGTAACCCCGCTAAAGGCCGTCTGACTGATGACATGAGCTGATACGCAAGAAGGTGTTTTGCTTCGTGACTAATAGTATCCAATTCTATATGGTAGTCACGTGTACTTGCTTCAGTCAACATGTATCATTACCGCTATTAGGAGAGAACCCCTAACAGAGACAATATATACCTACCGACGCTCAGGATGTAGGGGTTGCACTAACGTAGGAGTTAATTGAGTTGCCGCAACACGTTTTCCAAGTCTTGACATGAACGAATCCTTTGATGGCCGCTTGCCCATTGTATTCCTGGATGGTCGCCGTAGAGGCTCATCTTCGGATTCTGAATTGTCATCTCGATGTTCATTGTGATTGTGGAGTATTCTGCTGAGATCGTCATCCAGATCCTCGTCCTGGATAGATCGTCTGCTTCCCTTGGAGCTGGAAGGAAGAGGAGGAGGAGATGTGCGGCGCCTTCTTGCCATGATTTAAGAAGCCAGCGAGTGATAAGTACGAAAAATCAAAGGAGTGACTAAAGAAAATGAGAATGAATGTAGACTAAATGAATTAAAGCATTGTGTAAAGGAAAGAAAGCATTGATATGATTAAATGCATGGTCGTGATGAGTGGGTTTATCCTGTCCACGATTCAAGGATCGTGGCTTGTCCCGCCACCCATACTTCCAACTCCTTGGATGGACGGGAACTCGGAACTAAGAATGGCAGGTGACAAGCACACCGCAGGGTTGTTGATTTGCTTCCTTTGACAAAAATCGTTATCGCAATGACCTAAAAAGGGTTCGCATTTCACTCATCATTTGGGCTAACTTCTGCTGGGTAAACATACCAAACTACGAATTACATGAAAGCCATACCCGGAGTCGTATCGCTGCCACTATGCCATTCCCAAAAATACACGTCTCAATGATTAATCCCAACATCATGAATTCTCAACTCAGCCCTTCGTGCATGAATATGAATGATGTAATAATACAATAAACAAAACACCAACAAGAGACCCAAAACCTAACCAGAAAACTCCAAATTATCACCCATCCGTCCACCCTGCAAAGTGCCAGAAAAATTCCCACCCACAATGCAAATCCTTGAACAACCGTCCAGCCAATACATTCCATCTACACAACGACTAATTCGCAGCTGGGCAGCTGCTTGTACGCTTGCTATTAGCCAAAGAGCCTGCAGCTGGAGCATTCACAATGTGATTGTACTCGCGTAGCCAAGCCACATCCTCAACGGCAACAACACTTTGCCTGTAATCAGCAAAGAGACCAAGAGCACGGTTTCGGATGACTTCAAGGTATTGCTGCCGTGTGATAATCCTCTTTTGAAGCTTCCGTTCAAACTTTTGGAAGCCTGTTTTGGTCATCGGGAAGCTGACTGGTTGTGGGCACTGCGTCTCACCAGCGTCAACCGAATCCTGCCCGATAACGTCGATCATGTCCTCGGCTGGAGGTGGGAGGATTGCATCCAGAGGAAGGTAGCTACGGCCACCACGCATAGGCGTCTGGGCACCATCTGTGCCGTCGGCTTGTTTGCCACAATAAATGACCCAAAAAAGCATCGGGATGCTTAATTGCATCGCTGCCTTTACACATCTGGCCGCACTATGGTTGAGGATGATTGGAGTAACATTGCGGGCGTATTGACCACCATCTCCATTTGGCTCCTCCAGGCGGCCCCAAAGCTCTCACATTCTCCGGCTGGGGTCTGGCAGACCGGCGATTGCAGGATTCACGATTGACATGATGGTCGTATCGACGGTTGATGTAACTATCGGAAGTATCGATTCATCGTCCCCAGGCCAGTGCCATGAGAATCGCTGAGGATTGTTTTCACCAACCCTCTTCCCAGCTATGTCGGGATCCACACAGGCTATGGTATGTTAGGGGTTCAACCTAGCAGTGGTAATGATACAATGCGGATTGGTTAGCAGATACTTAATTGCATAACACGTATCTGTGAGAGCAACACGTTGTTTGTCAGTCAGGTGATTGTTAGCGGGATTACACCTGAGCCGCGTCTCGATCAATTAGTGCCGTGTTAGAACTCGCACTAGCAGATTCAACTATGATGACGCAACTATGTCGCCATTACTGGGAAGTGAAAAACCTTCAGCAGTGCGCATAGTTATTGGCCACATTTACTACAACTTATCTAGCGGGACAACATACAGTTGAGTTGCAAACTTGTACAACTACGTATGCAGCATATGATAAGCAAAATGCGAGTACGTGGGGATTTACGGGCCTTGTCGCACAGCGACAGGGATCAAACCTGCAACACTCCTCAGTCTACGGAAGCGCCAAGACCTAAGCATGCTGTATCTGAGTGATTAATGACATTGGCTGAAGATAAGAGGCCAGAAGCAAACCTACTCATTGGTTTGAGTTGGTATGCATTGCAACGTCAGAGCAACGTGTCATAATCTACGTTGGCAGAGTATCTGTTGGTCGCCGATTAAATCTCAGAATGCATTGCCAAATAGCCAAATTAAAAGGCGAGGCATTTAGTAACCCAGAGTTATTATAAATTGCGATAAGCACTGATAACGCTATACGTGGTCAGATGATCCAACTACTGAACCAATGGGAAGCAAGTTGTCCAAGTTGCAGTTCTCAGTTGGCATATTGGTGCGTATGATATCATGACGTGAGGATGACCCATACAGGGGGTGTAATGCATTGAAACACCTCATGCATGCACACGATAACCTTGAGGGAATTCGTGGCACTATCAATGAGTCACTTAAGATGATATCAACAATAAGCTATCAAGCAAACCATGTGTCATGGCAATGACCCGAAGGCAAACTTGACCTGAAGGCTCGACTATATAAAGATTCACATTGTCCCCGACAATGAGAAGAACCAAGCTCTAACAGCAATCCACAATCAGACATTACAAGCGAAGAACACCTTGAAATATTATTAAGAATTCTATCTACAAAACATTCAAAATCACTTCCTTATTTCAGATACGTGAATATTCCTTATATGTGTTCGTTCAAACTGACACAATCTCAATACGCACACAACGCGGTCGTCGAAACCCTCAGCCATCGAATACGATTCTTCAGCGAGCAGCGTTCAACCCACATCTGCCGGCAGCTTTCATATTACATGGTTACTATAGGTATCAGATACGACGTTCACCGGTACATCACTACCGGGTTATTACCTAACAAAGAATACTCTGACGAGCGTCCGTGGCAGGACGAGGAGGAAGGGTGAGCTCTTAGTAGTATAACTAGATAAGAGGTTGAGTCTTGGGAAAGACGAGGAAGGGCTTTGTATTTAGGCGGCTGTATTTAGTCGAATGAATGTTGTATTAATTATGAGGCTTAAATACCCCCGTAACATGGTAAAACCAAATGTCTCGACAGGGAAATCATTCGAGGCATCGCAACGCACCTTCATCATCGAAGACCTGTGACCCTAGGCTCCTTCCTCGTGGTCTTCTGGATCTACACATTATCAGGAAGAGCAAAAGAATCATCGGGGCGATGAAATAAATATCAACGTGCATGAGTTTCCTGTTCTTAGTAAGGGTGACTTCGAGCCTATTCTTCCTTCGGCGAGGGCCAACCTCTACTAACTCTTCCAGTGCTGCCTTGAGTTTCTGACCATCCAGGTTAGTCTAGTCTGCCATGTACCGTTTCCAAAGCGGCCCTTTGGACTCCAGATCACTGATTCAAGTAACTCAACAATCGATTAGGAGATCCCATTGCTGGGGGCCGGCGCCTTGCTTGTTGATGATGCCCATGGACTGGGCGATCTCTCAGAAGCGCTCCGTCACTTCATTATCACTCCGATATGTTGTCAAGCCACCCTTATCCTGCCAAATTCCTGTTGTTTCTGCTGCCCATTGGCTGACTCTAACACAGGTGTTCTCTGACCAGACGCGGACTTGTAGAGTCAGCATCTGGATTGTATTAGCATCTGCGACGACTGATTCCGGCAACCAGAAGGCATCACATTATATTTTAAGTTCTCAACGGTGGTCAATGATTGAGTGGTGGATATTGAATGCTTGTTACTCTAAACAAGCATCGGGAGTGTTGAATATATCATTAAGGGTGATGCGATGGCATAGCAGAGGTGAGTAGGGTGTGTTGAAGGTTCTGGAGATTGTAAGTAAGGTGGGCAGCACGGCAAATATATATATGGGCTTGAAGGGTTTTCTTGTTCCGGCAACATCATCTTGGCTGCAATTCAATTAGGAGGCAGTTTGCTTTGCATCATCTCAGCGCCCTGATTCGTCGACAGAACGCTTAAGTTCATCACACAGACTACTAAAAGCATGCTCTGCAGTAATATGTCACTCGTTTGTCCATGCTCTGGTTTTTGTACCACGCAATGACGTCGCTGGGTCAGTATCTAAGGAGAATGCACGGTTCATGTAAGGTACGAACTTAACATAAAGTGACAACCATAAATCAGGCAATGGGGGTAGGAGGGTCTCATGAGGGTGCAAAACAATCGCCGTGATGAGCTGAATGCAGATGACGTACGCTTGTCTAGATCCAAGGGATGTTGATATTGAGAGATCGAGTAAACACTTTGCAAACGTGCGAAGGAGGATGACAGAAATCATACGAGAGTGGTAGGACCCCGTTTTGAAAACAGTACATCGTGGTATGGCATTTTCCGAGGCCAGCCGGCTTGTAATCGTGTGAGTAGCTAAAACACAGTCTAGTGGCTTCTTAACGTTGTTGCAACAGTTCATGTTGCTAACGAAACATGGATCTTCCTCAACAGTGTCTGTACTGCGTGAAGACGTACTCCTACATCGGCGCTTACATCACTCACCTCCGTCGCGACCACAAAGAATGTATTGTATAATTATCAGCCGAACAACTGCCAGATGATGGTGTTGCGATCGAGCACAATAGTATTCTACTTCCCTTCATGCATCAAGTGCATCGCGACATGTTTCTTCACCTTTCCGACGATGATTCCAGCGATACAGAAGCCGACTGCGAGCATGGGTCAATCGATCCAGAGCAACCTCCAGTTCAGACACTGCTTTGTGGTACTCCACACTTGGACAACAGTCTAGCCGGCAAGCCTATTAGTAAGGTGTATTTTGATATCTTTGACGATGAAATTGATCTATGGTAACCGTTTTCTGGCGAGGAGGAGTATCGATTAGCACACTGGCGCGTCAAGCACAACTGTAGCAGAGCGGCTATCAACGAGCTTTTCAGGAACCCTACGATGGCAACCTTCCGCGACTTCACTTCTTCCCACACAATATTCAAAATGTTGAATGAAATGTCCTACACGATGGGCATCGACTCTTGGAAATGTGGCAAAGTTTGTTTCAATCGTTTGGCAGATCCAAACAACCTTCGCGACGATGATTACACACGTTGGTTTTACCGCAATCCTGTTGAATGCATTGAGTTCCTCAGGCAACAGCCTGCATTCAGGGAACATATGTCGCATGCTCCAGCAAAGGAATTGAAGGATGCTGAGGAAGGTATCTACTCAGAGTTGAAATCAAGTGACTGGTGGTGGAATGAACAGGTACGTTAGTTGAATTTTGTCATAGCTACGATGATGTTGACCGCTTAATTAGCTATGTCGGCCGCTCAGAGCTTCAATTGTCCCTTTATTCGGCAGTTCAGACCGGACACATCTTTTATGGGGTTGTTATCAACTAAGTAACTATACTTAAAGTAAGTATCAATAGATACTTAAGTACGTTGTTAGGTACAAAGCCGTAGTCTTATCGTGATTGCTTATGCGTATCTCCAAACAAAATATATTGATAAACAATACAGATCATAAACACACAAAGGACAAATATGTATCTTTGTATCAGAAGCTATTAGGTGAATAGCAACTAAATCGTATCGGGGTGTGATACAATATTGGCAATATATATAACTTGTATAATTAATCTCGGTGATTAAATATTATCGTAATGTAATTCATATAATGAATCTCGGTGATTAATTAATATCGTAAAGTATGTCCATATACTTCATCTGGATGATTAATTAATATCATAGCAGTAATATTTTACGCTATGATACTGCAATCTAAATTGACACCTATCTTCACAAAATCTCTCACACAATTTCTTTGATAAATCTGGCGTTCAGATACTATCGGCAATATTACATCTCTGCGTAATTTCCCTCAACAATTGATTCACGTATCTTTATATTCAGCTCGAAGGCGATCCCCATACACCTTCTCTGATTCTTGCCTTATTTACCGAAACGGTGCTCAAGCTGCAAAATAGTTGGTTTCTTGTATTTTGGTTTATTCTTGAATATTCGTCCGGATCTAGTTGTGTTCAACTTATTATGCTTACTGATTTGGGAATCAATTGGCAGTTCTTCTTTGGATGACTGATCCTCAATATCTGAATCACAATGCAGATTCACAGCGGGACTCCCTGAATTAGGAGCTATCATCTTGATGTAGTAACGGAGTACGTATAGAGTCCCTGACGTAATCTGAAGCGAATACTTGGTATTCGAAATAATACTTTAGTATTTCAGTATATTGGATAATACTTGCCAACCACCAGATACACTGTGCCCCAAATGTATTATCTTCCTTCCTGAACCTTTGTATCAATAGAAATAATGCGGCTGTAATGATATCGTAATCGTGATTAAACTCTCGTTTCTTCATGGGGCGGGGGAACCGCTTACAATCCTAATAGATAATACTATTATACTTGGTAATGATACTCAGAGTACAATAAGAACTTGAAACTTAATAATATTTCAGGTTTGTCTTTCGCAGGTAGGTATCATTCGTAACTATGGGGCTACCCTTTCACAAGCCGGAGCTCTTATCGTTCTTTTATAGCGTTTCTTGGACTACCGAAGTTTATGTCCGAACCCTAGCCATGATCTCAGCTGTCATATCACAGAGTACTTGTTTATTATGAGCCAGGCTCTTAGATAGAGGACCACGCATCCCAAAGGTTATCATTTAATAGTTTGATTGGTTTTAAGGAGTTACTCCCCTGACAAGTCAGGCCATCATCATATGATAAGATTTAATCAAACAGTAACTACAACTTAGATATCTTGCAACTGGTTTATTGCTGATAGTGGAAACCTCTCCGTCGCCTGACGTGGCTATTTGGATGGTTTTAAACACATTGCTTAATAAATTAAGACACAACCTTCACCATATAGGCTATTTGGCTTATCTGCTTCAGAGGCTTACGTGGCGACTCACCATTGCTCTGTCGACATTTGACTTGACGTACCACACCAGTATTAACAAACTGATAGTGATTGACTCTACTCGTTTGTTCTCTGCCAGAGAGTCGGGAGCTTATTGGGGCTTATTGACTCTGCCCAATGTCTTCATCAATCAGACACACCATGGTTAGGCCGAGACTTTTCACATTGACCTGGGAGTGCCGAAGTTGTTCCGCTCCACAAGTGATTGGCTCGAGATCCCACTTAATAGCATATTGGCCAACGTCAGTTACATTTCTGCAACTGCTGCATCCAGTCCCCTCAGTTCAGTTTGAATGAATGTGGTAAGAAATCACTGGCATCTATATATGCCTTGAGGGCTTATAGACTGGCCAAGGTTATTGCATCATCAAATCAGTTCTACCATAGTGTGTAAACTTTCAATGAATCCGCCAGCAATGAGGCTTGCTGTCAAATCGACACGAGGCAGGTAAACACCCGGTGAGGGTAATACTCATGGCAGCTGACTACTCCATTGTGAGAGTGGTGTTATGTACTATATTGTATTATAGAACCCGTTATGTAGATCTCGGAGTAGACTAATACCAATACCTCTATTAGCGGAGAACCCCTAACAACATCTTACAAACTATTCGGGCGACAAGAATGAATGGCCTGTATATTCGACTCTCGGAAACATTGACTCGACGATTAGATCGAAGCCTTCAAATCGTGCAAGCATCCTTGTTGCGCTTCTTCCTGGTCCTCTGAAATATCACTTCAAAGGACATGGAAAAACAACTGCCATGAAGGAACGAAAAATCCACAATCGAAACGTTTTAAGGAAGGTCTTCGACCCTATTGTTCGTCTTCTCGACATGCTTGTCAACACTGTGAAGCCTGTGCTTTGTGCGTACGGTCGGATGCAGCAATGTTATCCTGTCATCTGTGCACGGACGCCTGACTACTTCAAAAACATTCACTTGCACTCAATCAAGCAGCCCCATTGCCCTTTGTGCGAAGCACCGAAATCATCGTTTGGAGAAGGGAATTCATCGTCGTGGCAATTGCGAGACAATTGGCTATACTTCGAACAAATGATTCCCGCGACTCAGGGAGATGAGACAGATTGACGGGAAGCAAGAAAATATCTGGGAGATCGAGTAGTTGGAACCTCAAAAGGCGTCTTCTGCAATATGAAATGCATCTCTCCGACGACTAGTATCGTAACCGATATTCTTCATACCATCTCTCTCGGTATGCATAAGCGTTTGATGGACTGGGTAACATTGTTCCTCGAGC
>Ga0307515_10002259_pt1 | contig 42164 bp, 5 predicted proteins | sample 17_EM_MG_FD_194513 | JGI IMG/M metagenome (GOLD analysis project Ga0307515, IMG submission 194513) | Populus trichocarpa ectomycorrhiza microbial communities from riparian zone in the Pacific Northwest, United States - 17_EM | ecosystem: Host-associated > Plants > Roots > Unclassified | place... | reverse complement strand
GCCTAGATGCTGCTTAATGCGTATGGTCTGTTTTAAATGCTACGAAATGCTGCGAAATGCTAAAAATGCTGGCAAAATGCTGCTAAATTTTTTCCTGACGTATCTATTATCTAGTATATCCTTATAGGGTATTTCCAATATTTCTCCTTTAGATTTTTATATATTTTGCACATATTGTCCACGCATATAATTTATAATAGCGTGTAGTATACCAAGTGCTTTAGGTTAACTCTTAACTTATCTTCGTCTTTAAGTTTAAACCTTTATACTAATCTAAACGTTATAACTTTATTTATAGATACTAAGATGCGCCTCTCGCTTCTCTAGTCCTCTAATTATTCCTTTAGATCCTTTAACGTTATAATTAAGGCTCCTTTAATATACGTTATAGCCTTTTCTATAATTAGGTGGTCCTAGATAACTTTCTTATTTAACTATATATAGAAATCTTCCTACTTATTATTGTGTCGCTATCTATACTACTTTTAGTATAGCTGTTGGAGTGTATACGGCTTGTCCGTAAGGAAGTATCTTTTTATTACTATGTTATAACAGCCCTTTATATATTGTTCTTTAAACTAAGTAGGGATTCCTAGATCCTCCTCATCTTCTAGTTTAGTAAGCCACTTAGCTCTTAGTATGCGTACCCTAGGCCTATTAGTAATTCTTTATACTAGCGCTCGGTCCTTAGTATATTCCAATATACTAGATCTCTTATCTAGTTTCTGTTCTTACTATACGATAATTTATTATCTAAATTCTTCTATAGTTTCTTTTGGTTTACGCCTTGCGCTTAGATCCTTAAAGTCTTCCTACTTCTTAATCTTAGTATTAACATTTCGATCTTTAGGCTAAACACTATATTCCCCTAGTAAGTCTTCTAGGTCTATATATCTGTCTCTTAGTCTAGTTACTATTTATACTACAGATTCTCTAATCTATAAAGAAGCTCCTTACCTCTTACCTATGGGTATCCTTATCCGTTCTCCAAATTCTTAGTCCCTTAAATTCTTTAATCCTAAGCTTGCTTTTAACTTAAGCCTTACTTTAGCCTTAGTCCAACTAGGCTTACTTAGTGTTCTTATTTCGTCTTAAGAGTCTTAAATCTTACTTATCTTGTCTTAAGAGTCTTGTGTTTATAGGAAACTTCGTCCTAAGCTTATTTGTATATCTTTAAACTAAGTTACTGCTCTGCTCTATCGGTTATTATCTATTATAGGTCCTTAAGCTTACCTTATCTCGTCTTAAAAATCTTAGTTATCTTTTATCCTATCTTAAGAATCTTAAGCCTTTAGCCTTTTGCCTTTATTAAGTGCCGAAGTGGTTTGCTATTCTACTTCTCTTATATCTTATAAAGCAATAGACATTGTGTTTAGTAGGGTCTTAATTCCTACTAATATTCCCTATTCTATAGTGGAATTATTCTTTACCTCTAGTATAATATCTCTAAGGTCTACTCGCTCCTAGTAAGCGGCCTATATCGCCTTATCGTTATAAAATGTTTCGCCTACGTTAAATTTATTGTCTTTAATATCCGCTCTGCGAACTAGTTTATTAGTTCCTCTATATTCTATAGGTACTAGCTCTTATAGCTAATAGCTTACGCCGTACTTAGCGTCCTTATAAATTCGGCATGCATTATTATAACAAAATGTAAAACTCTTAATTAAACATTCCTTTGTTCCTTATAGTATATTATCGTCCCTCTATACGTATATATCGTCTACTAGTCTTATACCTTTTACTACGTAGTAACTCTACCCACTTCTATAGTCTCTAATATAATAACCCTATTTTCCGTAATTTATATAAGCTCCCTCTTTAAACCATTTTTCTTGTTATAAAGTCCGCCTAAACGTCTTCTACTATTAAGATCCCTAATTCAGCCTCTACTCCTTAGACCTTTAATTACTTAACCCTTATCCTCTAGGTTTCCACGGTTTCTTACTTTATCTCTTATAGGCTTCTTTAGTACTACTTAGGTCTATTAGCTCTGCGCTATACCATAGTTTTTAACTTAGCTTTAGTTGTTGCGTGCTCCGCGCCTTATACAACTATAGAACTCTATTCTAGCCTCTCTTAGCCTGTTCCCTTTAGTAGATCTAATTATTGATCTTAATTGCTTAATTTATTAACTTCCTTAGGGTGTCTATATCTTCTATTAGGATAATCACGTCCTAGACTTTAGCCTTAAGTCCTTGCTTATACTATGCCATAAGCGCCCTATTATTCTACTCTACTTATATTACTAACGTTTAGAACTGCGTTATATATTTAATTGCTAAGGTTCGTTATATAATATCTTAGAGTTTTCTTTTTACCATGGTTACTGCCTTTAGGTCTTTAAATATTTATATAAGTCGTTCTATAAATCCATTCTAGCTTAAGAATATAAACTATACCTCTTAGTTTATAGTCGTTATTCCGTTTACTTGGATTTCTATAAGGTAAGATTTAAACTATTTAAGTGCCCTTCCTGTTAAGAACAATCCTGCGTATGCTATTTAATCCATAAGTATTGCCAGCTTAGCTCCTTCCTGCGCTACCTTAAAGTATATTTACGTAAGGAATCCTTTAAGCTTCGATCTTTCTCCTAAGTATCTTTTAATTAATAGTAACTTAACCTTTACTATACCTATCCCGTTAATCCTATTTTCTAATATTGCATTATTTTCTATTAGCTAGTTAACTATCTCTTATAGTTGTCTGACCGTTATAGGTTGCTATAAGTTAGTGTCTACTATACTGGTGTCGTTACCTAACCTTAAAGTAGTTGCCGCCGTTAATGGCGTCGTGGCTGGTGCTTTTAGTGGCATGTTATCCAACTTTCTATACTTAATACTATAACTAGGTAGTAATTGTGTAACGGAACCTTGTAGCAAGAACTACAATGGGCTCGTTATTAGGCTAGGTATATAGGAAATGTAAGTACAGAAGTTAACAACGTAAATAATAACTCGTGAAGTGGTTGCCTAATAAATTAACTCTAATTGTATTCTAAGAATTACTATAAGGAAGGAACTATCTAGGTAGGGACTGAGGGTCCTTAAATACACAACTATACTCCTATAAAATCCTTCTTGTACGTAATATACGTCTTATATATAAGGTACGTAAGTTCCTCCCGTCCCTCTCGTTTAATATGTAGCATATTATGTGACTTTAATTACCATTCCTCGTTACATAGTTCTACCGGCTCTATCCTAAACCGTGCTTAAATTAACCAACTAGCTTCTTCCGTCTCTTCTCCAAGTAGTTATAACATCGTACTTAAAGCGTCCGTAACAGTAATACTGTTATACCCCTTATATACTAACTAGAAAGTAATACTTTTAGTAGCTGGTATAGAGAACTATAATACACTACTCTTAACGTAAAAAGGTCTTAAGGCGGTTACCTAGTAGCGTATTAGTTAAAATATACTAAACTAGTTCTAGGTTATAAGGAAATAGCAATAAAAGGCAAAGAGGCGAGCAATAGGCGCCCCCTAATAACTCTATAGTATTAGAGCAAAGTTTGCAATACTAGCGCATCCGTAGGCTTATTACGGCAGTAGTAGTTCCTAAAAGGATTAAAAAGGTAGTAGAGCACTATAGGTAACTTATAGGCGCTAAGTAGGCAAGTTTTAAAAGACGAGAAGATAGATTATAGGGGTTTCTTAAATAGGGGTTTCTCTATATATATATATAAGGAGTAGTCTATATAGGCCTAATAGGGATCTAAATCAAATATTAAGCAATGAATATTATTTATTTATTTAATTTTAGTTAAATTGTTGCGTTATTTTAGATAATATATTAGGCTAATTAATAGACATTACCTATATAGAGCATTACAAATATATTCCAAGTGTATTCCGATTTTATTTTCCAATTCTATTTTAAGTAAATTCCAATCCTATTATAACTTTATTACTAAAATATTTTCTAGTAATAAAAATAAATAAATTTTAATCCTATTCTAATCCTATCCCTAAGCCGTCTTATTTTTATTTTTATTATCCATTTTAGGTCTATACAAAATTGTAGTAAAGAAATGCTTTATAGTTATATAAGTAGGCAATTTAAAGTAATTTAGAACGTGCTAGAAATGGAGTTAATATAATATATATATATATATACATACTAGTTAATCTAGTAGTCTAGTAAACTATATAAGGAGACGGTAGTCTAGACCCCTTAACAAGGCGATTTATAAGGTTATAGTTAAATTAAGAATAGTTAAAAATATTTTTAAAATATAAATAAAACACCTACCTTACCTTAGTTTTTCTAGATTTAGTATATAAAGTATAAATAACTACGTTATTAAGTTCTGGATATCCTCTAGGCTATATATTAGTCCTTAAAATATATTTAAAATATGTTTTCATATTATAAGCTAGTCTAACTAGCACCTCTAGCGGCTTAAAAGGTGTGAGGTAAGGATGTGGATAGGGAGTCTAATGATAGAACAATAGGTATATTGTATAGACAGAGACGAATCCTTAAGGGAAAAGGAGGAGTCTGTGTGCGAGGTAGGAAGGGTTTTCCCTAGGTATGTGTAGCGCACGTGCCTTACGGGCAAGTCACCCCTAGGTTGCTCCAGGGTCGCCTGTACCTTGCGGCTATATATTTAATTAGGTTTTACTTAATAAAAGGCGTTTTAGTTTTACTAGCTTTAAGTTTAGAATATATTTTAGGTATATTTAGAATAGCTTAAGCTTATACGCGAGCTTAAGGGGCGCGATTTTTCTTGGCTAGGGATGTAACTATATCTTTAGTATTAGAGAGTTAAGGAAAGTTATTATGGTTAATAGGAGAGATAAATTAACGGTAGCGGTAGTAAGTAGTAAAGGCTAAGAGGTAAGACTCTAAAATAATATTTAAACGTGTTTATTTCTCTATAGTAGTAGAGGTAATAGTATTATAGAATTTTATAAGGCTGTTAAAGAAGGCTATAATTACTAGTAATATATTATAAACACAATCTAAATAAATATACGTACTCCTTACTACCTAAATCTTAATAATAAATAGCTTTCTAGTAATACCGGCAGGTCTAAAAGTAAGGCTATAATCCTTTTTAATATAAGTATATAAGGCGCTAGTGGTTTAAAAATGATTCTAAATACATTCTAGATATATTAGCTGTTATAGTTTTATAAGGGAAGTATATTTAAATACGTTATAAATATGTTTATAATATACCCTATAGCCCTTATCTAAGTTTCCCAGCTAAGCCCTATAAAAGATTTTACTGTATATAATAATAACTTTAGTAAGCTCTATACTATTCTATAACTAATTAAAATATATTACTAATATATTTAAAAGTATTTACCTTAATTATTATCTTTTCCCTAGTCTTTTTAAAGAAAGGGCAACCTATAAGCTTACCTAGTTTAAGGTATCTTTTAGAGGAACCCTATTATAATTAGAACATATTATAATAACGTTTAAATCTTACTTTAAAATCCTATTTAAAGTTTATTTAGGGTTTATTTATACTATCTCTTAACGCCTTTACTGCAGTTATATTACTTTCGCAATGTATTTAGATAATTAATTAAATGTATTCAAAACGTATTTTAATGGTAGGTGTTAATTTAAAAGCCGTTGCAAAGTAGTTATAGAGGTAAGAGGTGTGACAGGTGAGGTTAACATTTTTGGTGGTGGGCCAAATTAAGCGAGAATTAGCGAGTTTTTAGCGTGGCGGGGTGAAGTGATGCCTATCACTTATGAGGCGCGCCGTCGCCGGCCTTACGGCTTTTCGCTTTTAACCTCCTCGATGAGAAAAAGGAGCAGCTTCTCCTCCGTAACAGTATTGCTGTTATCGTACTGCTTCTGCTTGCAAGAGACCTAGGAAGAGGCTCCGGTAGAGGCACGCATTAGCTATAAGTATACTGCTCCTTAAAGCACCTACCTACCGTAAACTCTTTCTGCTTCAGCTCATATGCTAAAGACGTATTTTTAGGCCTCTCAGCACACATAAGGGCGAGCATTAGTGCATAGTTTGGCATCATTTGCAACGTTAATCTCTACACAACTAATTAACACCATTTTTAAGATAGAACACTACTAGTGGAGTTAGGATTTTGGGGGGGGATTCTATTTTTTTTTTTATACACACAGGCGCAGACAGGGGAGAAGAGGTAGAGAAAGTATACCTACCGGCCGCTTAGCAAGCAGATAAGTAACCTTTCCGCATAGGGTAAATACATAGGCGCATGGCTGGCCCGGTGGGCCGATGGTACGCGCGCACCAGCGGCTCAATCACCGGGGGGGAGGGGGGTAAGATATTCGAATATATCCACAACTTTGCTGCAGGTGGCGCCGTAGATATTCGCGAATATCGACGTAGGGTATTAGGGTCACGTGCGGCTCAGTGACTGTACCTCGCAGCTATATAGCTATCTTCTGTGGTTTCAGCTGACAAAAATCTATTATAGTTAGTAAATTATATATTTTAAATTAGTGGATTTTAGATACGCATACGAGCCCGATCAAGCCTTTTAACAGGCTGCCGCAGCAAGCCTCTGGTTACACCATAAGGTAGACACTCTGTTGTCGGTGAAGCGGGCACTAGGCAACTACAGCATCGTAGAGTTACACCGACCCTCCATCCCACCCCACACTTGCTGCATTTGATAGTGGAATATCTTGTTAATTATTAAACTGAGTCTCAACAATCTCCCACCTACCCTTCCCAGCGGACTCAGGAGGTTATTATGATGCCTACCAACTCCGAGAACGCATCAAGTGACATGACGGGCCTAACGACAGGTCCTCAGCTGAATCAATCGACAGCCTCTGAAACTCGGTCTGCTTCCAACGACAAAGCAGTAGTTGTCGGTCTATATGGAGTTCCCGGCTCCGGCAAGACGTTTCTGCTGAACCAGCTGAAGCAAGAACTTGGACAAGAGCATTTTGCGTTTTACGAAGGCTCCAAGATAATTGCCGCTGTTGTTCCCGGCGGCCTCGACGCATTCCAGAAGATGGAGGAGCAAGAGAAGGTGCAATGGCGCCAGCTTGCTATCGATACGATTAGAAAGAAATGCGCCGACAGCGGACAAGTTGCAGTTGTCGCTGGACATTTCATGTTCTGGCTTGAGGGGGAGGAAGCTGGACGGCCAGTATATACTCAAAATGACCTGGACACATTCACGCACATGCTCTACTTGGACGTTCCTGCCGAGGTCGTCGTGCAACGTCATCTGGACGACACGGAAAGAAGTCGTCCGTCTACATCGGTCACCCATTTACGCAAGTGGCAGCAAGCCGAAAAGACCCAGCTGCGCCGTCTCTGCCGCAATCATAGCATTTTGTTCTCACTCGTATCCGAGCATCCAACGTTGCTGAACAAAGTCTCGACGCTGCTACGCGATTTTCGGTATCATACCGAGAATTACAACCTGTCTCAGGCCAAAAGCAGACTGGACGAGGCGCTTGTCGCTGGCCAAGGCCAGCTGGAGACTGTACTGGTCATGGACGCCGATAGGACGTTGGCAGCAGAGGATACTGGTGCGTTGTTTTGGAAGAGGGTCTCCAACTCTCAGATGTCGAGGGGCGAAGAATGTACGTTGAAGACGTTGTTTAGCAGCCCACTGGGTTACTCGTATACTGCCTTTCGCCAGGCCGCATTGCTGTATGAAGAGACGGCCGACGATCAAGAGTTTGATGCCATCTGCCAAGACGTGGCATCGGCGGTGATTATGCATCCCGAGTTTGTGTCCCTGTTGCAACTGATAGCAGAACAAGAACATGTTGGCGCGGTGGTTGTTAGCTGTGGGCTACGTCGCGTCTGGGACAAGGTGCTGGAGAGAGAAGGTCTGTCTAAGACGGTGAAAGTCATTGGCGGGGGACGCATCGCAGACGGCTTCGTCGTTACAGCTGCAGTGAAAGCCGCCTTGGTCGCCCGTTTGCGGGATGCCCACCAGATGTATGTTTGGGCGTTCGGAGATAGTCTGCTGGACTTAGACATGTTGGCCAAGGCAGATCAAGCCATCGTCGTGGTTGGCGAGGAACACACCAGGAGCAAGACCATGGACGCGGCCTTGATGAATGCCATTGATAATGACGGTCTTCGGGCGCGCCAAGCTGTGCTGCCTAGCAATGCGTCACCACGATTGGATAGTATTAGGCTTCCCCTGATCCAGCTTATGGAGTACAAGTTTGTCCATTCTGTCCTCTGCCGCCGCACTCGATATGCTGGTTTCCAAGTCCTTCATGCAACAGACAGGAACGCGGCCAAGCTACTCATGACGCCAACGCGCGATGCAACGGTGGCTGGCCCAGTCCTGAGGGAAGCCCATCGCCTTGTCGGATGGTACCTGGCGACCGAGTTCTTAGCCGACTTGATTGGCGTCGAAGAGTACCCGATTCCACATGTCCAAGGTAATCACACAATCGGCTATCGACTTTTCCACGAGCAGCAGACATCGATCGTGGCGCTGATGCGCGGCGGAGAAGCCATGGCCCTCGGCGTCAATGACGCCTTCCCGCTCGCCATGTTCGTTCACGCCAGCCGTTCCGACGACATCATGCTCCATCATCTGCAAGGGCAGCTCACCGTAGTGCTGGTAGATTCGGTGGTGAACAGCGGCAAGACGGTTGTGCAGTTCGTGCAACACGTCCGCGACCTACATGCCACTATTCGCATTGTGGTAGTTGCCGGTGTCGTCCAGGCCCAGTCCATTTCCGAGAACAGTCATGTCCGGGCACTCGCCCGTCACGCAAAATTCAGTCTTATTGCACTTCGCCTCTCTAATAACAAGTTCACCGGTAGAGGTACTACCGATACTGGCAACCGTCTATTTAATACAACCCATTTACTATAACTATGTTTTTTTAGCTATAAAAAGATATTTATTTAATTATTTAATTATAGGAATTAAACTTTATTAGGATACTTGTAAGGCGACAGCGTCTACGCCACCTGGGCCAGACAAACCCACAAAAGGTACAGTAAGCGAGTAACTGGCTCAATTGCCAGGTACGCTGCGTAGAACAATATATAGAAAACTCCCACGCAGTCATCTTCCCAATATTTCCGGTCCATCGCCGATCTTGATCTCCCGGCGAAATAATAATCCACATCCGCAGTAGCCCCTGTGTAACTACCCCTAAGCTAGTCAGAAAACCTGGTTCGCGCTATCGTTCTACGGTTTTACCCAAAACATGATATGTCGGATTCAGAGGCTGTTAATTCAATATTTGCTCTGCATGTATGGCCACCCGCACTCATTTCTCCCTCTCAAATCTTGGTTCTCATGCATGCGCTCAATGTGATGGGGAATTTTTACTGGAGTCGAGGTCAAAGAACTTGGTTTAAACTTTCCCGGTCTGTTTCGTGGAATCAAGCTTTCATCCTTGACAGTACCGTACCCCCGCAATCCGCCCTTTGGGGAAATTCATGGCACAGCAACTAAGAAGAATACCTGCCACTTATCCAAACACAGATGGTCTCTAGTATGTTATTTGCGCTTGGTTGCCGTTCTTCTCTTACGGAAGGGTATATTTCAATATATTATTTTAATGCCTGGTCAAGCAGGACAGATCTCATTTATCTCCATAAAAATCTCCCTTGCCAATACAATTCCTCCCGGTCGACACGTCTTCTAGCGTTGGACTTCCTTGCCTATGATTTCTGCGTTGTTGCGCCTATCCTTTCCCCTCCTTGCCCTTCCACGGTCGCTGTTCTCCTTTCCTCATTTCCGGAATCCCCGGCCAGCCCCATCAATCAAACTGTCAACTGTGTACTTGGCGAAATTCTCTCAAGGACGCAGATGCCGCTGAATTTGTTTTCGAGATGTGATAATGCATGGAAATTATAGTCATGGGGCACTACTGCACCCGGTACCGCCTCTTACGAGTCACCCACTGTACAGTCGCTGGCAGGATCGGCTTCCGCTTTTTGCATTCCAGCAGGCTTGCGGGCGATACCCCCCAATACCAGTATCGGATAATCAACGTATCAGCTGATAGTATTACGAGAGTATCCGATAATTCTCCGATACTTTCAGCCACATTTCTTAGCGTACGACCATTAATGAGAATAAGTAAAATAAATTCTCTTTTTTTACCCTCTAGCTACTGTATAATAAAGAAATTATAAAGGAATACCTAGAATTCCATAATCTGCCCAGTCCTTCGCGTATTCTGATGCCTTAAGTATCCGTAAAGTAGTCTTCGTACGGTCCTATAGAACGCGACGTTGAGATCCTAAAAATACTCTCTCTGGTTTATTACTTATTCTAGGTATTAAGAGAACTTTAATTGTAAGTAATAAAAGTCTTAGGAATTTTGCACGCTGTAGAGACTAAGTCTACCATAAAATAGCTATTATATGGCTATTAAGTGGAATTGGACTCTTGTTAATATAGGTATTAAACTTATCCTGGCTCTGTGGATGAGTATGCTTTAAACGATGCTAAAGATAAGCCTTATGAAAGGTAGAGAGGTTTACTTTAGACTCTAAAGGCGACTTTTGAGTCTTAGTTGCGTATGATATAGTTGAATCTAAAAATATCGCTTTCTCGCGGAATCTCTCCTAGAGCTTTTGTACGCTAAAGAGCTTCTTTTCTCCTTTAATAGTAAGATAATTGTTCTGATCTTTTAAGAAAGCTGTACGACACTTTGGGTTAAGAACCCGTGCCGCTAGATAGTAGGGAGAATTATCTAGCTTCTTAACGTACTTTATAAGCTTTTCCTTAGCACGTTAGAGTTAAGGAGCTATAAACCTATCCTTAGCCTTAGTAGCTGTTACCTAGAAAAGGATTAGCTAAAGAAATATTAAGAGTATCGTATGATATACCAACGCGGTGTATATTATATCCTTAAGAACATTAATTAATTCTAGAACCCTGTCTAGTGTTATATGATCTCCTTAAAGAAATAGAGTTGCTTTATAGAAAGACTAAAGAAAATTATAAATTATACGAAGATGTATCCATTCGCTTGTTAAGAGGATATTATCTTTTAGGAAATTATCCTTATAGTGCTTGACGTAGAGTTAAAGCGTAGCCTTTATATTGTCCTCTAGAGCTATATTTAATATATTAAACCAGCTATTCCACCTTGTATAATTATTAAGAGGAATTATTCTGCTAGTACGCTCTATAAACTATGTTGTATAATTAGCTAAGCTGTGGATATAAACGACGTGGTTATAAAGCTTCCCTATTGGCCCTATAATATTTTAAATATTTTTACCCCTTTTATACTTTTTGTATATTACGGGCTCTGATTTTTTACCCTTCTTTTTCCTCTTATCTTTTCTCTTAACTGGCGGTAGTGCTTATCGTATAACTTCCTCCTCCTCCTCCTCCTCCTTCTCCTCTTCTTCTTCTTCTTTATTCTGTTTCTTATTCTCTTTATTATATAAGTTTATAAGCTTTTTATCCTTCTTTAAACTAAATAGAAAGGCCTAAATAATAAGATTAATAATATGCCCCTAACAGCGAATTCTTTAATATATTGCGATCTAGTTAATTTTATGCTTAAGGCTAAGCCATTAGCTAATCGTATAATAAAGAACATCATTTAATCTAGTATTATCGCCAATAAGAGCTCTAATCTTTATTTTAATACTATACTTAATAAGAACGGGACGAAGCGCCTCTTATTAATCTATATTACTCTGGCTAGATACCGTACAAAGAGCAATTAAGGGGTTCTAGTAGTTATCCTGGATATTAATAAAGCTAGCATAGATTTTGAGAAGAAGAGCATAACTTAGAGAGCTCTAGATATTTACGGCAAGATAAATATTTGTCTTCGCGGATTGAAGTACTTTTTATACGATATCTTAACTCTTAGTAAAGTGGTTAAGAATCTAGGCTATAATTGTTGAGTGGTGTATAGGGATAATTGAGGGTGCTTCTTAATTTAATGCTTTTACAAAAGTATGAAACTCTGGCCATTCTATATATAAGAAGGGAAGCTATTGTACGATAATTAGATCTAGAAGTACTTGCTTTACGATATTTTAATGTACCGTACGCTTTAGAACCTTGCCCTTAAGACCTTTAATTTATCCCTTTTCCAGAAGCTTAGTGTAGAGTGCTTAAGTAGAACTCTCTCCTTAATCTCTTACTGTTGTACGAGTATTATTCTCCTCTGAACTCCATTCGATCTTATATTTCTTAAGATGAATTTAAAGTCCATGTGTTAAGCTGTGATATCCTTTTGGGTCTTTAGAAGGACAATATCAACAGAAATAGCTCTTCTTTGTACGAGCTTTCTCTTTAGCTGTTGCTGTACGAGTATATTTATAAATTAAGGAAGACTGTTTTGTTGTTGTATGTCTAGTTAAGACTGAGCCTACATTAGCCTTAGTTTTAGCGCTTAAAAGAGCAGTAGAAGAAACATTATTTTTGAATGAGATATTGCTATTAAGATCATCAGATTGAAGATTACTACTAGCTATATTGGAACTATTGTACGATTAAAAGGTATCTAGGGGGTTTAATAATTTTCTGTGCGGGGGTTTTAAATGCCAAGCTTTATTGGATAAGTATCGGATAAGTATCGGATAATATGGTGTCAGCTGATACTATTATTATCCGATAGGGTATTAGGATAAAAGGTATCGACCGCAACCCTGCATTCCAGAAATTCTCGACGCACGGTCCTTGCTGCAACTCTTGGCAAGCACTCTACCCGTCTCCTCTTAAGGATTCTCAGAAAAGTGAGGCGCACGCCAAGGATACGGTGGTCGACCAGAGATACTGTATTCGGGGTGATCCCCCATGATTTCCAGGGTTTCACCGTTTAGGATAGAGCAATCAACTACAGTCAAATCTCCTTAGTACGATACCGTTCGTTCGGCCAAGCGTATCGTAATACTAATGGTATCGTTATATCAAGAGCCACGCGTTGGGTGAATAAGCAGGAAAAAGAGGAGCTTAATACCTAAAAAGGATTAGGACGTCCACCAAATAGGGCCCTCTCCCACACAAATCCTCTACTGGTTATACCGATATTGGTGGTAAGTGCTTAACGATATCGTAAAAAGTCAGATTATCGTAATATTACACCAAAAAAGTATTAATCAAGGGTGCAAATCGTAATATAAATGATATCGTTATATACCCAATATCGTGTTAAGGAGATTTGACTGTACAAACAGACTGTTCTTACACGATAAATGGCATCCCTACTAGTTAAGACTATTGGCAGGTCGCTGCGCTTTCACGTTTGCCCTTCGTGTCCCCTCGACCAAATACAATGCTCTTGCCATCTGCTTTTGTCTCCACTCCGTCGACAGGCTTTACAGCACTCTCAGCTCCTGCGTCATGATCCGTATTAGTCTCCGCTTCGGAATTGTCCTTATCGTCCCATTTGGAATACAAGTCCTTTGGCAGCATCTTTTTTCTGTCAACCTTCCGAACTACCAATTTATCCCTCTTTTCATCATATTTGACGATAGCATTTCCACCACATCCCTTCACCACATTGAGGATTTTGCTAATCAGTGCAGCTAATTTCCTCAGATCCCTCTGGTTGCCTCCCTCCCATCTCCTGATCTCAGCCGCTACATCTTCAATTTCTGGTCCCTGAAACGTACCCTTGTGGTGGTAAGCTCGCACGAGCTTAGGAGTTTGAGATACCCAGAGCTGCGGTGCGACCTCCTGAATCTTAAGAGGCTTATGGAAGACACGCGTTTTGATTTCAAGGGTTGACCCGATCGGTACCACCCGGCCTTCTCCTTTAATTGTCAATTTGGACCCAGCAAGAGTGGTATTAGGAGTGGTATTAGGGGGCCTGTTGGTCGGGGATAGAGACAGGGATCCCAGCATGCTGGAGAGACTGTCATTTTCTGGCTCTTTGCTATTGGAAGAAGGTATCCTTGTATCAGCATCTACATATCCGTCCGTTTCATGGCGGACGATGAAGCTCAAATCACCGAAGCGGTATGAGATAATTCTGTGATGTCCAGTGCTGCCGCTGATCTGGCTAGTAGTGTATACCTTCTCAAATTCGTGACCAAAGCCCCTGAATTCATGTGGTCCGATAAACTCGTGGGTCGCGGTCTCCTCGCGAGAGAATATCGCAGTGTTTTTTGTAACCTCGATATTGATGGTGAATGTTTCGAGTCCGTTTCTAGTTGAGCCGGGGTTGATAAATGAAAGGAGTTTACGGATATTGTTTCGGTCGGTTACGACATCAATCGAGCGGATGTCGAATAAAGGATTTGCGATGTACAACGCGCGAAATAGGGGTTCAAGCGGACTTTCCGGATGGCGAGCTGCATTTTGGGCGATGTAGATGAGGCCAGAGTCCTTTTTCAGCTGTCGAGGAAATCTTGGAGCGGACCAAAGAGGTGGACTGCCCGGGACAGCAATGGTAGGCGTGGGTGCCTCAATCCAGTTGTAGGAGGACAGGTGCTTGACGCCAGTGATTGACGCCACAGGAGGAGTACTGAGGTCTTGAAGATCTAGGCGAGAGATCTCGGCTATGGTAGTAGATGCCATCGTTGAAGTTAAACCAGGCGATCTAGAGACACGATAGAGGAGCTAAAAGTAATTGCAGCTAGGCTTCAATCTTGCGGGAGATGAAAGTCCAGGGCCTGGAGAGATAGCGACGAAAATCCGTCATCTTAATGAGCAGCTTTTATCTAGCCTGATTCCTTCCTTTGCTTGTGCGGCAGGAAGCATCTGACCAACATGACGGACACGGGCGTAAGCAAGACTCTATCAAACGGTGACGTTCAGATAACGTATTCATACTCGCCTCTTAATGCGCTGGTCAATATCATTTTCAATGCCGCAGGTCAGGTTTTACAGGTTTCAGTGGTGAAACAGGGTGCAGGGGGAGGTACAACTGTTGGTAGCAGTACTATTGCCGCGTCTCAGCCCATCAGTACTGGTGCGGTCCAGACAACAGTGTAGCGGCTAGATAGAACCGGCGAGTACGTTACGTAAATTAATTGGCTTTTCAGCTTGCGGAATGGTCGGAAGAAACAGACACGCTATGGAAGGTAGAATGGTGTGGTTTCGTGAGCTGCCATTCGGGATCAGCGTGGTTTTCAATATCAATATTTCCAATCAGATTGATCAATATTGGCACTAATCAATATTAGCGAGTATTAGCGAGTATTGGCGATATTTATAATATTTGCAGATCCTCTTAGCACCCCTTAAAAAAAATTTAACCTTAATATTATATGGATAGCTTATTTAAATATTAAGGCTTCTAAAGTAGACTTATTACTTTTTATATTTATACCAAACTCCTTTAATATAGAGGAGTTAGTAAACTGCTAATAAAAAAAGACTTCTAATCTATAGACATATACTTAGGCTCTAAATAAAAATAAAAATATATACTATAAGAAAATAAGGTGTATATACTGTAAATATTATATATTACTTAAAATCCACTATAAACTTTTAAAATTACCTAAGAACTAAGTATAATATCTACTTAGAAATATAAAAGGGCCCTATTTATACAAAAATCCGTAATTAACTTTAATACCTCTATATATAGCTCCGCGATATAAAGTAGTTAAATAATATTAATACGCTTACCCTTTAAACCACCCTAAATTAGAAAGCTATTACTATAGCACTTATTTCCTTAATAACTATATAAAGACTTCTATTTAGAATTATTAAATAGCTAAAGTTTTATATATTTTATAGAGTCCTTAATCTAAAGGTTAAGGGTTATATTATAACCGCTTACTTTATAGTTAATAATATAATCTAGAATATATTTATAGTGTAAAAGAACATTATATAAGAGAAGCTTTAATTAGTAATATTTAAGGTTTATCTCTTACCAAATATCTAAACGTCCCTAAATTAATATCTTTTACTTAGGGTTTATATATACTTTATAGATTAAAATCAAAGATTAAAAAGAGGCCTTTTTACGCTTTATACAACTCTATTATATAGTAAAGAGAATTAGTTCTAAATGCTGCTTTTAATACTTTAGAACTATAGTATTGTATAGAGACTTAGTGTTATTATTACTAATAATATATCTATAAACAACGTCCTATATTATATAATCTAGAAATAGTAGATGCTTTAGGGAATGCAACGCTCTACAGACCCCTAAGCATTTACTACTAGACTGCAGCCTATATAGGGAAGAGAGAAAGAAAATGCAAAAGTAACTAAGCTCTTCTCTTTCTCTAAAGAAGTTATTTTATACAAGGAAAGAAAAAGAGGCACTTTTTCTATTCTTAGACAGAACAGGAATAGCTACTAGAAAGTAGCTAAAAGTAGCAGGATCTTTAGAAGGAGGTAGCTCCTACTAGGCTCCTAGTAACAGATATTAGAGAGCAAAAATCTAGAAATAAATTACAAAAGGACAGGGATAGGCGTTGGGATCTATTATTTCTTATGGTTTTTTCTACCGTGTTCTTATTACCTAATAGTTGCTAGCAACTTAGTGTTTTACTAAGAAGCTGTAAACCCCTAGTTTAGGGATTTATAAACTACTAGGCCATAGTTACTAGTACATATTAAGCTGCCTAGGAAGGATTTATATATATAAAGCTATAGCGTCATAGCCTAGAGGCTACATGCGCAGTATTATACGTAGTATAATATAATGGATATAAAAAATAAAAATAAAAATAAAAAATCTAAAAATATAATATAGAGTAAAACTCTATACATTAATAAATCTAGTATAATAGCTATATTATCTACCTTACTATTAAAGACTTCCTCTTTTAAGACTCAATTTAAGAAAATAAGCTTATATTATATAATATTAAGGATAAAAGAGGACTTTAAGTTAACCTAAACTCTAAAAGTAGCCAATTTTAAGCTCTTAATGCACTAGGTAAACTCTATAATATTATTATATATACTTAAAGCTTACCTAGCTGTATAAAAGACTTTCTTACTCTTACTTAAAGAAAAATTCTATTAGATAATTATATAAGTTAAAATAGCTAGCATTAAATGCTTTAGGTTGTCTTAAAGTATAAGTTAGTAATTAATCTTTATATAAAGAAGTATACTAAGACCTTAGGCGAAGATTTCTTAACCCTATAGAATTAGACTTTACTTTATATAATATATAACTTTCTTTAGATTTTTAAAAGGTTAATATTAAAAACTTAGGGGTATAATATAATAATCTTAAGCGTTCTTTTTTAAATAGATATTCTTATAAAGTATTTTAAGTAGAGTTTTATAAGAATTCTCTTTACTTTTAAAAGTTTTTCTAATATTATATAATAAGAACACTATGAGAATAATAGCTACTTTAGTAAAAGGATTTAAATTAGATAAAATGTGTTTAATAAATCCCCGTTATATACTGCGGTAATTTTTTTTATCCTAAATATTATATAAGGTATATCTAAGTAAATTAAAAAAAAAAAGTAGTAAAGAGCTATACTTAAAAAGGTTAAAGGACTTTAGGAGGATTACTAATTATAAGCTTTTACGCCAAAGACTCTTTCTACTTAGCTATTAGTTTTACTATATAGGTAAGCCAAGGAACACTAAAACCGAGATCCGACCCATACTGTCCTATGGGGGTTCCTTTCCGTCTCATCTTGTCCGTACGGTCAAGCTGAGAGTGAGGATCTCGTCTGTTACTGATGCAGCGGCGTTACGTCGTGGCTAGAGGGCGCTTTCGAATGCTTAGTCCTTGACGCCGTTAGAATAGCAGAGTTTTCGCGGGTCTTGGCGCGCCAAGACTTAAAAAACACCACAGAAGAACAGAGGAATGGTTTTAAAAACTACCTAACGTCTTTTTACCTAGGCGACCGATCTAGGGCCACAAGCCAGTGCTTGTACTTGCTGGCAGAAGCGATAGGTCTAAGGGGACGACAGGGCACCTCTGTACTTATTCCGCTCTAAGACTGCATAGTAGCGAGGGCAAGGAAGAATCTCAACACCGTTAACCATATTTAGCGACGTTAATCCTCCCTTTCTACGCAGCGGCGTTAACCTTTCTTTGGGCGGCGACGTTAATCTAGAACGGACTAAAAAAGAGCTAGGACGAACCTGTACGTAGCGGCGTTAACCTTTCTCTAGGCGGCGACGTTAATCTAAAATGGACTTAGAAAGAGCTAGGACGAACCTATATAGGTAGGCTAGAACGAACTTAAATGTAGGTATTAGTTAAAATGGGAGGATAATAAGTTTAGTTAGTAGGCGGCTAAGGGATAATAGCTACGCGGTATTAAGTTATTATGGGCCTACGCCTATAAGATACGGTTGGCCTATTGTTGCGAGAGCGTTATAAGTAACGCGAAGCAGCTGGTAATGGCTGTGGGGCGTAGTATATAATGGCAGCGACGGATAACTCTAGGAATCTTACCCCTTTACTAGGCTTTGACTTCTGGTGGACCTATTTTAGAGGAAGGATTAATACCTTGTCAACGACACTATCTGTATAGCCTAAAAGGACGGATGTGCGTGTCGGTTTATCTAGGTAGGGTAGGCTGTAAGGATAGGCTTATGGAGTAAATTAGGTGCACATAGGTAGTGGCTAGTTTTGGCCGGCTAGCTGCTGTGGAAGTAGATAGACGTCAAGGGGCCGAAGTGGAAAACTATGGTAGAGGGCCCTGGCAAGAGGGCCTCCGCAACTCTGCTTTGTATGTAACTCTCGTAGCTCTGCAATGCAAATGTATCCTGGCCACGTAAGGCTTACGAAGGTAGAGAGCACGATTAATACGCTGCTTAGAACCGAGTATATAGGGCTTAACAGATACCTCTACTACCGAAAAGTACCAGGGCACCCAACCCCGGCCTGCCTATGCGGCCACAGCCAACAATTAATAATGCATGTAGTGGTGTTCTGCCCTAGACACGCTGCTAGCCGGGCGGAAATGTATTACTATACTGGAATATCCTTATATAAAGAGCTCCTAACTAAGCTAAAGGCTGCTAAGGTAGTTACGGACTGGCTTATATAGACAAACCTTTTACTACACCTTTCATTTGCTAAAAAGCTGGCTGGGGTAAAAAGAGGAGGCTAGGAAGTGCTTTAAGAGGCGGAGGATAAATACTGCAGGGACAGTAGAATATGGCAGAATTTTGCAGATAGCAACCTAGCAGAAGTTAGTAGAACTCTAGTAACCCAGCAGAATTCGGCAGAACTTATTAACCTAGTAGAATTCGGTAGAATTTGGCAACCTAATAGAAGTTAGCAGAATTTCGGCAACCTAATAAAATGTAGTAGGGTTTTGGCAACCTAATAGAATTTGGCAGAGTTTTGGTAACCTAATAGAATTTAGTAGAATCTCGGCAACTTAGCAGAATATAATAACCCGATAGAAGTTGGTAGAACTTTGGCAACCTGGTAGAATTTAATAGAATTTGGTAACCTAGTAGAATTTGGTAGAGGTTAATATCCTAATAGAACTTAATAAAACGTGGCAAGGTATAGAGCTGCGTACGTTAACGTAGATATAAATAACGGAACCTTCTACACTACTACTAGCCTTATAGGCTACCGGCCTACGCCCTACTTAGATAACCGGAGCAGCCAGGAACGGAACCTAGGCCCTAGCTATATACCCTACTGGATAAACCCAGGAATACGCATTAAGATGGCTTTTCTGTAGCGCCTTAAAGAGACGTTTACTCGTGCTTAGCAGTTACTAATTAGAAGAGAGGCTATATAGGCCGTATAATAAGCCATATAGGCCGTATAACAAGAGAAGGAGAGGTTTTATCTGGCCCTAGTGGTACGGTTCCCCTCTTATACATGTATATATATATACTTATATAGACCCGCTGTATGGACCCTAACGGGAGCCGTAACAGCGTAATTAAATATTATAACATATATAGGTAAGCCTTTACTAAATAAAAATTAGATTTATATAATTTAATTATTAAAGATTTTAATAAGCTTACTTAACCTTAAAGCTAAAATAAATATAATAACTATATTACTAATCCTCTAAGTTAAATTAGAAAGCTTTCTACCCTTAAATAGTAGTACTAAGAGCAATAGCGTATATAATGGCCACGACTATTACTACTAGCTATTACTTTTCTATTAATTCTAGTAATAAGTAATAAACTAGAACGATCTTTTTTAGGACGTTAGGAAAACTATAGAGTGGTAAGGCCTGTTTTGCGCTTATATATGCCAGCTAAATGCGCCCGGAGCTGGCTAAAATGGCGTAGGGCTAGCGCGGGGCCGGCCCTAGGCGCATTTCGCGAACATATATAAGCGAAAAACAGGCCCTACCACTCTGCAGTTTTCCTAACGGAGCGCGTTATATAATTTTATAGAAGAGGATATAAATAGGTATTAGGAGTCTTAAAAGAGTAGAATATTTAAAATAGTAGCAGCGAACTAAGCTCTTATTTAAGGTTATTTAACCCATTTCTTATATAAAGCTTTAATTTAATAGTATCTATCTTAATTATCTATATCCCTAATCTGTTTTGGTTTTATTATATAAGATAACTACTTAGCTTATATAGTATGTTAAGCTATAGATCTTATATAAGTACTACTAATAATTCCAGTATCTAAATATATGCTAATATATACTAAATAAAAGTTCGTATATACTTTATATAAGAATAATTATATTTTAGGCCGTAGCCTTAGGCTTATTATTAATTAATAACAGTACCGCTGCCGTACTGTCCTTACTATTATTACTAAGCCTTACTTATAGCAAGCGTAGAGATCTACTATTATTATTTCTATCCTCGCCTTATACGGAGTAGCAGGATATATAGTTACGCTATTTATAATTCCTATATATTCCGCTAAAGTGCCTAAGTACCTAATAATATAATAGGAACGGGCGGTAGCTTAGGTAAGCGTTAAGGTATATAGTATATGGGTTACCTACTACTTAACCCTAAGATTATATAAGGATGGCTGTTACGGACGCTTTAAGTACGATGTTATAACTACTAGGAAGGGAGTCGGAAGAAGCTAGTTAGTTAATATAAGCACGGTCCAGTATGGAACCAGTGGAACTATATAACGAGGAATAGTAAGCGAGTTATATAATGTGCTATGTAAGGGACAAGAGGAACGGAGGGAACTTATATACCTTATATATAATGCGTACCTCACGTACAAGGAGGGTTTCCTAGGAGTACGGTTATGTATTTAAAGGACCACAGTCCCTACTCTAGATAGTTCTTTTCTTATAGTGATTCTTAGAATACAATTAGAGTTAATCTATTAGGCAACCACTTTACCAGTTATTATTACGTTATTAACTTACTTGCAATACCTATACACCTAGCCTATTAATAAGCCTATCGTAGTACTTGCTACAAGGTTCCGTTACATAATTACTACCTAGTTACGGTTTTAATAAGTTAAATAATATGCCACTAAAAGCAGCCACCATAACGCCATTGACGGCGGCAACTACTTTAAGGTCTAGAGGCGACACCAGTATAATAGATACTGACTCGTAATAACCTGTGACGGTTAAACAACTATAAGAGATAGTTAATTAGTTAATAGAAAATAATACAACACTTAAATAAAGGATTAACGGGATAGGCGTAGTAAAGGTTAAGTTACCATCAATTAAAAGATTCTTAGGAGAAAGATTAAAGCTTAAAGGATTTCTTACACAAATGTACTTTAAGGTAGCGCAGGAAGGAGTAAAGCTGGTAATACCTATGGATCGAATAGCTTATGCGGGATTATTCTTATTAGGAAGAGCACTTAAGTGGTTTAAGTTTTACCTTATAGAAATATAAGTAAATGGAATAACAACCACTAATTAAGAGGTGCGGTTTATGTTCTTAAGTTAGGAAGGATTTATAGAGCGACTTATACAAATGTTTAGAGACCTAGAGGCAGTAACCACAGCGGAAAGAAAACTCTAAGATATTACGTAATGGACTTTAGTAATTAAGTATACAACACAGTTCTAAATGCTAGCTATATAAATTAAGTAGAATAATAGGGCGCTTATGGTACAGTATAAATAGGGACTTAAGGCTAAAGTTTAAGACGTAATTATTCTGATAGAAGATGCGGATACCCTAAGGGAATTAATAGATTAAGCAATAAAAATTAATAATAGGATCTTTTAAAGGGAATAGACTAAGAGAGGTTAGGATAGAGTTCTATAGTTGTATAAGGCGTAGAGTACGCAACAATAAAAGCTAAGTTAGAAACTATGGTATAGCGCAAAGCTAATAGATCTAAGCGGTACTAAAGAAACCTATAAGAGAGGGAGTAAGAAACTATGGAAACCTAAAGGTTAAGGATCTAGTAATCACAGGACTAAAAAGTAAAGGCTAAATTAGGGATTTTATTAGTAGAAGACGTTTAGGTAAACTTTATAGTAAAGTTAATAGTTTAAAGACGGAGCTTATATAAATTGCGGGAAATAAGGTTATTTCGCGAGGGATTATAAAGATGGTTAGAGTTACTATATAATAAAGGGAACCTAACTAGCAGAAGATATATATGTATAGAGGGATAATAGTATACTGCGAGGAATGAAAGAATATTTAATTAGAAGTTTCGCGTTCTATTATAATAACGCATACTAAATTTATAAAGACGCTAAGTATAGTGCAAGCTATTAGCTATAAGAGCTAGAGTTAAGAGGACTTAGAGGAACTAGAGAGTTAGATAAAGAATAAAATTAACTCTATAAGCTGGATTAGGATATTACAGTAACATACGGACAATAATTAGCGACAATAACAATGGAATTAGAGTATTTATTAATTAATAGCGACAAGGACAGTAAAGGAACTAACTAGGGGTATCTAAACCTTAATAACGTAATAAAAGTAGAGACTAAGACCGCTATAGAATAAGGTTTAGTAACGGGCATTATAATACTATTAGATACGGTATCTATCGCTTTATAAGACGGCAGGAGCAGTATCTAAAAAAGATTAAGTAAGTAGATAACTGCTAGTGCTAGCTTACCACTTAATAAAGGTAAAAAGCCAAAGGCTTAAGATTCTTAAGACGAGATAAGAGAGATCTAAGACTCTAAAGATAGAAGGAGAATAGCTTAAGGACCTATAACGGACAGAAACTAATAGAGTAGAGCAGCGGCTTAGTTTAAAGATATACAAATAAGCTCGGGACAGAATTTCCTACAGGTATTATACTCTTAAGACGAGATAGATAAGATTTAAGACTTTTAAGATAAGATGAAAACACTATAGACGCCTAGTTAGACTAAGGCGGGAGCTAAGCTTAAGTTAGAAGTAAGCTTAGGATTAAAGAATTTAAGGGACTAAGAATTTAGAGTATAAATAAGGACACCTATAGGCAAGAAGCGAGGAGCTTTTTTATAGATTAGAGAATCTGCGATATAGGTAACAGTTAGGCTAAAAGACAGACATATAGACCTAGAGGACTTACTAGTTAAATAAAGTGTTTAGCCTAAAGATTAAAAAGTTAATACGCTAGTCAAAAAGTATAAGGACGTTAAGAATTTATTAGAAAGATAACGACCATAGGAAAGTATAGAAGAATTTAGATAACGAATCTTTATATAGTAGAAGCAATCTATAGAGCTAAGAATGCTAGATTGCTTTAGGAAAAAGATACCTATATAAAAGGTTACTAATAGGCTAAAGGCAGGTATACCTAAAGCTAAGTGGCTTATGGAACTAGAAGAAGAAGAGAATCTAGGGATTTTAACCAGATTCTAAGAACGGCACACAAAAGGCTGTTATAAAGCAGTAATAAAAAGATACTTCCTTACAAACAGATCGTATACACTTAGTAAGCTGTACTAAAAGTGGTTTAGATAACGATATAATAATAAGTGGGAAGACTTTTATATATAGTTAGACGAAAAAGTTATACCAGATTAAGCAATATCCGAGAGATAGATAAGTTATATTAAAGGAGCCTTAATTATAACGTTAAAGGATTTAGAGGAATAAGCTATAGATTAGAAAGAGATAATGTAAATATCGATACCAATAAATAAGATAGTAACATTTAGATCAACGTAATAGAGGTTTAAACTTAAAGATAAAGACGAGTTAAGAGTTAACCTAAGACACCTAGCGCACTATATATTAGCGTGGATTGTATACGTGGATAATATATATAATATATATAAAAATCCAAAAAAAAAGAATTAGAAATACCCTATAAGAATATATTAGGCACTAGATAAGAAACGGTTTAGGAATGCTAAGTATATATATAGTTGGCATCCCACAAAAGTTTAAGAACAAAGGGACTTAACGCTTTAACTAGGAAGATTCCTTACGGAAAAATGCCTAGATGGATAATAATAGTGGGAATGTTTAGAGAACACCTATCTATAGCATATTAAAGACAAAAAACGAACTAAGTATTAGCCTAAGTTAGACTAAGTATAAACAGGATCTAGTAGCTAATAGTTGGGAAAAGTTAAGGCCTACGGGATTAGAGGGAGCTAGTGGTAAAGCCTTAGACCCTTAAAGGAATTTAAGGACGATACCTAAATTTACGAGTTAAGTGGTAAGATTAACAGTTTAAGGCACTAATAGATAGTGGAGTAATAAGGAACTATATTTTACTAGCAGTAGTTAAAAAAAATAGGGTTACTACATAGGAAAAAGGAATGTCCTTACCTATTAGTGATAATTTTAGGAGATCTAATAGCCTATAGGAAAAGCATTATTAATCTTAAAATAGGACCTATTTAGATAACCATTAAAGGGAGATAAATTAAGATGTCTTTTAATATATTACTATTAGGGAATAATAAGGCAGTATTAGGAATGCCTTAGTTACAGGAATATAATCTAAAGATTAATTAGGTTATAGGTTAAGTTAATATTAAGGATATATAACGCCGCAAGATGCAATAACAAGCCAAGATAGTATAGTATTAAGTAGGAGTGACCTATAAGGAAATAGAAAAAGGGCTAAGCTATATACTAAAGAGATACCATAAGTATGGCAAGAAACTATGGTTACTAGAAAGTAAAAAGCTATTAGAGTATATAATATAGGACTATAAGATAGAATTGGAACTAGGAATAAGTTTAAGGTTCTTTCTAATCTATAAGCTTACTAAGGAAGAAGGTAGAGCATTAAAAGAGTTTAATTAGGAAAACTTATAAAAGGGATATATTAGACCATCGCAATTATTAGCGGGTTATCCAGTACTATTTATACTAAAGAAAAATAGTAAGCTAAGGCTGTGTATTAACTACAGACAGTTAAACAGCATTACTAGAAAGGATAGGTATCCTTTACCCTTAATTAGCGAAATCTAAGATAGGATAGGTAATACGTAAATCTTTACGAAGATAGATCTAAGATGGGCGTACCATTAGATTAGAATTAAGGAAGGTAATAAATAGAAGGCAGCCTTTAGGTTAAAAGAAGGACTATATAAACCATTAGTTATATAATTCGGACTTATAAACGTACTAGCAACGTTTTAGAAGCGAATTAACAATATGTTAGGAGAATATTTGGATGAATTTGTTATAGTATATCTTAACGATATTATTATTTACTTAATAACTAAGAAAGAATACGGAGAATACGTTGAATAGGTTTTAAAGAGACTATAAGAGGAACAGATATTAGTAGCAATTAAGAAATGCAAGTTCTTTACCAGGAAGACCGATTTTGTTAGATTTATTATTAAACTAGGCTAACTTAGTATAGATCTAAAGAAAATTAAGGCTATAGTAAATTAGCAGGAACTAGAGAACGTTACGCAGTTAAGATTATTTTTAGGGTTTTACAATTACTGTAGAAGGTTTATAGTATAATAGTTAAAAGATATTAAACCATTTACGCGGTTAATAAAGAAAGAAGAATTATAGGTATAGGGAAAGGAGTAATAAGAACTATTTAAGAAAGTTAAAGAGTTATTTACCTAGGAGCTAGTTCTTAAGATCTATTAACTAGGTCTAAAGACGGTTATAGAAATAAATGCATTAGACTTTATACTAGGAGTATATTTTATATAAAAGCATCTAAATAGATAGCACCTAGTAGCATACTATAGTCGGAAGATAATACCACTAGAGTTAAACTATAACATCTATAATAAGGAGTTATTAAGTATAGTTACAGCACTAAAGAAATAGAGAGCATTCTTGTAAGGTACGGAAAAACTATTTATAGTTAAGACGGATTATAAAAACCTAATAGGATTCCTAATAATAAAGGAACTTAACTAAAGATAGGTTAGATAGGCAGAGATACTTACAGAATACTATTTTAAGATTTAGTATATTAAGGGTATAGACAACACGCGGGCTAATGTACTAAGTTAAAAAGCTAAACTATAAAATAATAAGAAGCTATTAGGGGCTTTACTACAAAAAGATATAGATAGGTTAATTAGGTATAATTATCTAAAAATTATAGCAACTTAAGAAGAATTAGAGAAAGTTTATAAGTTACTAGAAAGCTTTTAGGTATAAAGAATTTTAGAGGCATAACTAGAAGATCTATAAACGGATATATACAAAAACTAAGAAGTAAAGTATATCCTAAGAAGTATAGCAGAGTACTTTATAAAAGAGTTCTATAAGGGATTAACTTAAAAACATAATAGGGCCATAGGTTTAGTAACAAGACTCTAAGAGGAGTATATTATTAACGGAATCTAAAGGATAGCCAGAAAGGTTACTAAAAAATATTTAGATTATTAGAGGAATAAACTAATAAGGTATAGGCTATATAGAGGGCTACAACCTATTAAAATACTAGAGAGACTATAGAAGGTCATATTATAGGACTTTATTATAAAGTTGCTAAAATTAAGAGATCCTATCACCGGACAAGATTATAACGCAATCTTAGTAATAGTAGATAAGCTTATAAAGTGGGGGTACTTTATAGCGTATATAGAAGAGATATTAGCAAAAGATGTCGCTAAAATCTATATTAAAGAAGTATTCGTAAGATATAGAGCACTAAGCAAAATTATATCGGATAGAGACCTAAGATTTATAGCAGTATTTTAGGAAGTATTCTTAGCAGAACAAGGAGTTTAAGTAGCAACTTCCACTGTATATTATCCGCAGATAGACGGTTAAACGGAAAGATTAAATTAGACACTAGAGCAGTATCTAAGGCACTATATTAATTATACACAGAATAATTAGGTATTATTATTACTAATTACACAGTTTATATACAATACAACACCACAAAAAGGAATAGGTACTTTACTATTTAAGGCGAATTATAGGTATAAGCTAAGAATATTATTATCGCTACGTTAAGCAAAAAAGACAAGTAGTACAGCTAAGTAAAGGATGGAGATACTAATAAATCTTTATAAAAACCTTATAGAAACAGCTAAGGTAGTATAGTAGAGAATAAAGAAATACTATAACGCTAAGAGATCTAAGGGACCAGATCTTAAGGAGGGAGATAAAGTATAGCTACTACATAAAAATTTTAAGAGTTAATAACTAAGTAAGAAGTTGGACTATATTAGACTAGGACCTTTTAAAAATCACATAAAGAATTTTACTAGTCACGTTTAAGTTAAACCTACCAGCTAAGATGAAAATCTACCCTATATAGCATATCGCAATGCTAAAGCCAATATATAGAAAAGTTAAGCTACTAGTTTATAAAGCAGATATATATAGAGGACGAAAGGAAGATAAATAGTAAGTTTTAAAGATTATTAGTTATAAGGACGTTAATAATAAAATATAGTATAAGGTTAAGTGGATAGGCTATAATAAGACTACTTAGGAGCTACTAGAAAATTTAAAGAATGCTATAGGAAAGGTATAGGAGTATTAGAAGAGAATAGGTTAGGTAACATTAATAAAGGAAGATCGCTAAAGAATAAGTTACCTAAGGGGGACCTAGGAGGAGCGACTGCCGAACTACTTAGAGTTGTTTCCTTCGCCAATTAAAGAGAATCCGTTCTTTTATTACTAAGTTCTAGTAAACCTTATTCTATAAGTTTCCACTTTTTAAAATAAACCTTTTTATAAACTTTCTTAAGATGAAGAAAATAAGTAGATGTAGTAATACGGGCCTTTAAAGCCTTCTACTCTATATCCTAAGAATATTCTAACTTAGCAAGGGCTTAAGTTAGCTTACTATCTAAATAAGTAGTAGCAGATTAAATATAAGACCCTATAATAAATTACTTAAGGAACTTAAAGGCTATTAAGAGTTATAGGACGCGTATACTTAGCGTTAGTAAAAGAGTAAACATTACAGGACAAACGAATATTTGCTTTAGTGCACTCTAAGTAAGAGGAAGGTTGCCAAGATAAAGGACTTGCTAACGCGATATAGACTAACCCCTCTTTTATATAACGAGAACACAGAGACGGCATTATTTTACCTAGTAATAGTATAGCAGCAATAGTGCGTGCATAATATTGCGCATATAAAGAAGAAGATGCTTTAGGTATAATAAGTAACGATATTAACTAGATTAATTAGATGGATATTATACCTTTAGTAAACGACTTAGAGATGCTTAGAATCTTTAAGGACAAAGATAAGAAGGAGGGAGATAGTGTTACGGACGCTTTAAGTACAATATTACGACTACTAGGAAGGGAGTTAAAAGAAGCTAGTTAGTTAATATAAGCACGGTCTAGTATAGAACCAGTGGAACTATATAACGAGGAATAGTAAGTAAGTTATATAATGTGCTATATAAGGGATAAGAGGAACAGAGGGAACTTACGTACCTTACGTATAATGCGTACCTTACGTATAAGGAGGGTTTCCTAGGAGTACGGTTGTGTATTTAAAGGACCACAGTCCCTACTTTAGATAGTTCTTTCCTTGTAGTGATTCTTAGAATATAATTAGAGTTAATCTATTAGGCAACCACTCTACCAGTTATTATTACGTTGTTGACTTACTTGCAATACCTACACACCTAGCCCATTAACAAGCCTATCGTAGTACTTGCTATAAGGTTCCGTTACAATAGCGTTAATATATAAAGGCTAGTGCAAAGCTATTTAATAGAAGGAGATCGCGCCTTATACAAATTCTATATCCTACCCTAGAAGGGCTAGTAACATACGGCTCTGCGGACTATAATACTAGGGAGCTAACTACTGCTAATGTGGTTTATAAGCAAGCTAGCAATACAAGCGAGCTAGCAGCCCCACTGACCTTTTATACCTTTACAGCTATATAAATCGTTAACGTAATAAAATACTATAAATATAATAGCTATCCTAGGTTAAGTAGTATCTATAATATCCTTCTTATATATATATAAGTTGTGCCCTGGCTCCTTATAGCGCGTATAGCGTACAAAAGCCTACCGGCTTACACCTAATTCCCTCTTAATTTGATGCCTTTTGCTCTTCTGCTACTCCTTTACCTCCTTTTAAGCAATAATATCCTCTCCTTCTGCCTTTATTAAGGTGCCTTCCTTTTAGATCCGCTTCCTTTTGCGCTTTTTACGTACTGTGGCTACCTTATTTACCTTCTAAAAAGTAGAGACCTAATTGCGTAGTAGCACTAGTAAATGCGCTATTATCTTAGCGCCTTTAGCAAGCTGATTAACTAATTAAATAATTGACGTAGGAGAAGAATCTTAATGCCTTTAAATCCGATTACGTATAAGTGTTAACTAAGCGCCTAGCTTGCGCGCGTTTCTTAATATTTAAAACTCCTATAAAGCCTCTAATGTAGCTAGTAGTGGCGGCGTATAAAGCCTTATATTAAGCTTTAAGAGCACTATATCTAGATTATATAGGACTAGGCTAGCGCCTCTAAAGCTTACGCAGATATTATCCTTTATAATTAACTATTAAAAGGCTGCGTAAAAGGCTAGTAAGAATTTAAGCTTTATAATATGGTTAATATTACTACGGATTAGGCTGCTAATCTAAGCTTTATATACACGCTTTAATAGCGAGAAACAGCTAATGTTAAGCGGCTGTAAGAGGTGCGACGAATAAGGCAGCATATAGAGAGTATAGATTTTATTCTCCTTATAGAGCTCCTAGAATTTAAGCAAGTTATAGCTCTTATAGCCGTTAATAATAAGCAGCTACTATACGCCTACTCTATAATCCTTTATATACGTAATAAAGTGCTTTAGCCAGTTAACTCTAAGCTTATTAGTAGTCTAGCCGTTTTTGCTTATAGCAATAGCCTAGTCACGTGGTATATTCTCCTAATACTAAGTAGAGAGGTAGTATTTACCTATAAAGATAATAAAGGGCGGGGTTACCTACCCAGCAGCATTAATTCCCTAGATTACTATAACCTACTTATAATTACCTGGCTAAATCCCCTTTAGCCTACTACGTCGCTCTAAGCTAGTAATAACTAATTATAATAATATCTTGCCCATTATAAAGCTACTCTTATTAAAGTTATATGTATCCTCATCGCAAATATTATATATAACCTTAGTGCGCGTTATAAGCTTAAACTAGGGCTTAGAATCCTTATATAGAGCTTGCTATTAATTATACAGTTAGTTAAATCGTGTTATAAGGCTATCTGTTTAATTAACAAAGTTCTTAGGCCACTACTTACTAACGTAGCTAGCGCCGCGCTTAGTAAGCAGCTTATCTGCTATATCTTATAGCACCTAGTATAGGCGCAAATACTCGCGAATTTAGCTCTAGTATATACCTTACAATCACCTCCTCTTCTAGCTTTATAAGTTTCTTTAAATTAGGCTTATAATCGCGTCGTGTAGTAATTCCGGCGCGTTAGTTATAGAGCATTAATTAGGGGACGTTATACGTTAAGGCAGCGCGGTATTCGCATTATATTTAGTCTTAATTAATAGCTTAGATAGTAATGTTAATATTTACTTCATTATAAGGCAATTAAATAGTAGCTAGTAGACCCATAGTAGCAAAAAGGTAACGCGTTGTAAAAAGTTAGTAGGGTTACTAGCTCGCTTATATTGCCAGCTCGCTTATAAATCACGTTATCCTATAATAAGGATGGGGTTAGTATTAGCGCCGGTAAAGGCAGTAGTAGCGGCGGCAGCATTATAGAGAATAAGAGCCCTAAGTTAATATTAGCTTTATATAATCTCCCTAGATAATATACAAATATTATTATTACTATTATTACTATTATTAGTAAGGTAAAGTTAGTTAAAGTAAAGGGTTAATATTAAAAGATTGTATAAAGGCGCGCTATTATATAACTATATTATAAAACTGCTAATCTATACTAATAATTTTCTCTAAATTATTGCCAATATTTTATTGGCTGGATTTTCGCTTATTAAAAACCACGCTATTTAGGATCTTAGGGGTATAGATTAGGACCTTCTAAGACTTATTATATAGAGTTAATAAAAGAGTAACGAGATGGTAGACTAGTATAGCGTATAATTAAAGAAGAGAGAGCTAGGGATATAAGTGCAATCCTAAGCCGTTATTAGGATTAGCATTACTTAAAGTAAAATTAAGCTATAAGGGGGGACCATAAAAGGGTTATACGCCCTCCCCCCCTTGCTAGTTAGGTAAGCAAAATAACTTAGCCCCTATATACTCTTTAGGGCTCGCTTATTCTAATAGATATACTAATAGGGAGAGCGTCTAACCCATTTTATAGTCCCCGCTTTGTACTACTAAACAAAGCTAGCTTACTAGGACTAGCCACTTTTGGTTACTATATAAAAGCCTAAACTATATACTAAAAACAAGTTAAATATCATTCTATTAAAATAGTGCTGCGGCCTAAAGTTATATATCTATTTATTTACAGGTTTAGCTCCTATTATACCTATTTTAAATATAAATATACGTGGCCAATTAACTCGCTTCTTATAATAAGCCCTACTTATTTATTTCTACCATATCACCTCTTAACTTTAGCTTTAACTAATAGGACTAAGGCTCTAAACATTTAATCAGACCACGTCCTTCCTATATATATTTCCATATATATTTAGAATTAATCTATTTAATGTAAGTTGTATATAGTTATATAACGTAGTAGACTCTTAAAATTACAAGAGCTCTTATTTTTCTCCCTTACTTTAGCGCATTTATAGAATTCTTAAGAAAAATATATAACGGCTAGGTTAGTAGAAACATATATATAGCCTTTATTTAATAAGTAGAGAAACATTTAAATTATCCTACGAGTCCTAGCTCTCCTCTAATTAACTTTTACTCAGTATTAGCTAACTAAGAAGCTTAAGAAACCAGTCTATAATGCTTATACATTATTCCTCGCTATATAAAAGTAGAAGATTCTAGGCTATAGTCCTAGAAATATTATTACTATTAAAAATATAATACTGGATAGTGTGGTATAGCACGCTAGCCTAAAGAAGGTCTTCTATAATTGTAATAAAGCCTTATAGCAGGAACTACGGTGGACTTATTAATAGGCTAGGTATATAGGTATAGATTAGTTAACAACGTAAATATAACTAGTAAAGTGGTTGCCTAATAGAGTAACTTTAATTATATTCTAAGATTTACTACAAAGGAGAGAACTATCTAGGTAGGGACTGTAGTCCTTTAAATATATAACCGTACTCCTAAGAAATCCCCTTTATACGTAAGGTATGTATACTCTATTTACTTTATTATAGATTATATAGATTATATAGATTATATAAATTACATTATATAACCTTAGTTACTATTCCTTGTTATATAGTTCTATTAGTTCTATCTTAGGCCATACCTAAATTAACTAACTAGCTTTCTCCGACTCTTCTCCTAGTAGTTATAATATTGTACTTAAAGCGTTTATAACACTATCTCCCTCCTCTTTATCTTCGTCCTTAAAGATTCTAAATATCTCTAAGTTATTTACTAGAGGTATAATATCCGTCTAATTAATTTAGTTAATGTTATTACTTATTATACCTAAAGCTTCTTCTCTTTCTTTAACCGTTCGTTATACTCGTACTATCGCTGCAATATTATCTCTTAGTAAGATTATACTGTCTCTGTATTCTTGTTATTTAAAAAAGGGGTTAGTCTATATTACGTTAGTAAGTCCATCTTCGCGATAACCGTTCTCTTATTTAGAGTGCACTAAAGCAAATATTTATTTGTTCTATAACGTTCGCTCTATCTCTAATACTAAATATATATAACTTATTACTCTTAATAGTCGTCTATTTCCCTAATTAATTTATTTTAGGGTCTTATATTTAATTTACTGCTACGCGGCTAGATAATAAACTGTCTATTACTCTAGCGGAACTACGTTACTCTTATAACGCTAAATAAGAGGCCGCCAATGCTTAGCAACAGGCCCTTAATTCTCGTCTTGCGGCGTCCGCTTAACTAATCTATCTTAAAAAGGGTTATAAAAAGGTCTATTTTAAGGAGTAGAAGCTTATAGAATAAGGTTTATAGGAACTTAATAATAAAAGAATAAATTCTCTTCTAACTAAAAAGGAAATAGATCCGAGTAGCTCAGCAGCTGCTTTTCTTAGGTCCCTCTTAGGTGACTTATTTTTTAGCAATTTTTTCTTATTAATACTGCCTAACCTAATCTCTTCCGATACTCCTATACCTGTTTTATAGCGTTCTTTAAATTTTATAGTAGTTCCTAGGTAGTCTTATTATAGCCTATCTACTTAACTTTATACTATATTTTGTTGTTAATATCCTTATAATTAACAATCTTTAAAACTTACTATTTGTCTTCTTTTTATCCTCTATACGTATCTACCTTATAAACTAGTGGCTCAATATTCCCGTATACTAGCTCTAGTATTACAATATACCATATAGGGTAGATCTTTATCCTAGCTAGTAGGTTTAACTTAAATATAACTGGTAAAATCCTCTATATAATTTTAAAAGGTCCTAGTCTAATATAGTCTAACTTCTTACTTAGTCGTTAACTCTTAAATTTTTTATATAGTAGCTATACTTTATCCCCCTCTTTAAGATCTAGTCCCTTAGATCTCTTAGCGTTATAGTACCTTTTTATTCTCTCTTATACCTTTTTCGCTAATTCTATAAGGTCTATATAAAGATTTATTAATATCTTTATTCTTTCTTTAGCTATGCTACTTATTTTCTTCGCTTATTATAGTAATGTGGTGGTGTAATTTAGCCCCCTAAATTCAACATCTAGATTAGGCGTAGCTTTGGGAGAGCCTAGGCCTTCTACAAGTTATATAGATTGGTTTAGAGCCCTTAGAGTCTTTAACAACTTAGGCGAAACTAATAGATATACAATTTTCCTTCAATACACTCTTTTCTTTCTCTTCTTACTGCTTAATTCTAACTAATGGTAACTAACTAATAGACTAACCGACCGACTGACAGACAGCACTAAGACTTTCTTATCTTAGAGAGGTCGTACCCTCCTATATATTTTATGGCATTCTATATAGGGACGACGGCAAGCTCTTTAGATTAGAAGTCTGGTGCTCTATATATAGGAGACGTATAGGAATAATCTGGAACTGCAATAAAACAACTAAGATAAAAAAGCATGGGCATATAAGCGACCTATGCGTAGCTACCGCCATAAAGAATAAACTGACAACACTTGCTAAGCTCTCTATGCGGGAATAGTGGTCGGCAAGCAGCGATAAGAAGGCGAGTACGTAGCATAGTAAGACGAAGGATAAAAGGAAGGACTATAGTATACCAGGAATAGCAGAGAAAAGTCTTTTACATTTTGTTTACTATATTTATAACGGTCTATACTATTATTCTCGCATTTATTAAAGCTACCTTTAAATTTATAACAATAGCGACAGTATTAGTAAAGGGATTGTCAGGAATATTAGGCCCATTCTATAATAACGGTAAGGGTGCTAAAAAGAAAGAGGAAAGCAAGCAGCCTATTAAACCGCGAAGCTCTCCTAAACTAGGGCATGCGATACTAACCCCAACTCCTATAACGTTAGGGACCGACAACCCTTAATAGATAGAGGATAAGGGTCATAAGGTCCACCTACCTATCCCTAAAGAAACTATAGATCCGCTACTTCTTACTAGACTACTAATAAAACGAGATAAGGTATATATTATGGCCCAACCTATGCCGGCTCTAGGAACCCTTAGGACCCCTTACTTTACAGGACAAAACATATCGCAATTTATTAAATAGTATAAGCGGCTATGCATCTAGCACCGTATTACGGACAATAAGAAGTATTAAGGACTTCCGGAGTATTATAACTATTAAATAGGGACATAGATCCAAAGTCTGCCTAAGTTTACTATTAGTAACTGGATGGAACTTATAAGAAAGCTTAGGACAAACTACTAAGGAAGCAACTACTTTTAACAAGTTAAAATAGTAGAATTCTTAGAAGCTAATATACTATAGTATAAAAACAATCTACCTAGCAGTATACGCGAATACTATAGGTAGTTTACATTAATCTTCTAAAAGGTTACTAAGGCTGGTAATTTAGAAAACCGCGAATAAGGGTACTAGTTCGTAAGAGGACTTCTATTTAAATACTAAAGACATATAATAACTAAAATAGGAGCCGACCCTAATAAGCAAGAGTCTTTTAACTTCCACCTACTAAGGAAAGCTGTAGAAGACAGGCTTAATTCGCATAAAGGCGCCGATTGGTTATTAATTATAAATCCTAAGAAACAAGGCCTTTATTAGCTAGTTAGACAATTCCGTAATTAGTAACCAGCTATAATAAACCAAAGAGATACTGCCCTTTAACTACCTATAGTCTCTTAGCCAAGCAAGTCGGCAAATACCTATTAAGCGACTTAGGAAATAGACCCCAAACTAGAGAAACTTACTAATTAACTCCAGAAGCTTAATCTTAGGACGGTTAAATTAGCAGGCATTATATCTTCAATGCTATTCTTAGATAGGATTCGCTAAAATCTAATACGGTATATACAGCTCCTAAATAGGGCGTTAATATATTAAGAATAAATAGACTTATAACCAACACTAGGTAATAACAGACCGCAGCCGCCCTATAAGGGAGCGCTATAAAAACAATATAAGCCGGGCCTAGGAAGGTATAAAGGGCTAGGGAACTTTAGCATATACTAAATATAAAATTAGACGTGTTATAGATATAGGGGTGCCTACTATTTTATTAATTAGTGTCTAGAGCTTAAAGAGTTAGTTTATTATAGTTTCCTATATATAAATAAAAATAACCAAATATACACTAGAACACGTAAGCGCCTAAGAAATACAATTCCGTATTTACTAAGCGATAATTAAATCTAGTTCCTTAAAGACTAGCTAAGGCAGAACGCGAATATTAATCCTAATACGCTAGCGATAGGTATTTAACTAAAGGTAGCTTCTGTGGAGCTTATAAAGGGTAGTAATACTAAAAGTAAAGAGAAACTCGGTAAGTCCTAGGAAGATATATACTAAGTAGAGTTAATATATATTAATTTAGTAGGGGCCGTAACCTAGTTGTAGCCTACGCTATAGGTATATAATCTTAGGAGACCGTAAGGGGAAGTAAGGGTAATAAAATAGCCTCTAAAACCATCTAGTCCGTAACCGGCAATGGTTTAAAATATACAACTAGGAGAACATGTCTAAATTATACTACAGTCCTAGCAATAAGCTCCTCTACTACCATTAAGCAGTAATAGGGGTAATAAAATAAATTATACTAAATAGCTAAGATAGACGGAGTAAATGGCGGATATAATAATAATAGTTAAAGCATTATAACTAAAGCTAGTTAGGATAATAGATATACTAAAAGGAAACGTCCTAAGCCTAATAGTAATAGCGGACAAGATCTTATTAAAAACTATTAAAGTTACTATTGGTGACTGCCTTATATACATACCTAAAGTTATAAGGCTATTCTTTAAGCCTCTCCTACTACCCCTTATAGAGCCTTACTAATAGAAGTAGGAGGACATTAAGGCATCTGTGTTATTAGTATACCTAATATTCTATACTAATTAAGCCGGCCTAATAACTGCCGAAGTGGATTAGATTAAATGAGAAGTAGGATTTGTCTAGTTTTAAAGGCGGTGCCTAAAGGTAGAAGCGCAGATAGGAGACAGAAGGGCTAAATACTTAATTAACTCTAAAGCTAAGCTTAACCTTATTAAGGAAAGCGTAGCCCTATAATACGGCCTACTAATATTAAGTCTGCCTTTATAGTTATAAGGCGTGTATTTAACGTCTACAAATAGAACTTAGTCTGAGTTTATTAGGCTAGTATATGCGGTCCCTATAGTAATAGGTAATATCTTAATATCTATAACGTTTATTACTGTAGGGGAAATGTTATATAAGGTGATACTTAGTAAGCCATAGTTAGTAAGGGCTAGACTAGCAACAAAACGAACCGCAATAGGTTAGGTATCTTATATTATTTAATTAGAAGATAGTAGAGTTAAAATAAGATTCTTAATATCCTATAAAGATACAATATTCTTTAAACTAGATAAAGGTATTAGTATAGAAAACAGTTCGGAAAATGTATAGCTAGTATAACCGCTAGGATTGTATCCGGGGTTACTTATAACCCGGCGTATTAGGATAAAGAGGATATTAAGAATAAAGAGAAGGGAAATAAGGTGCGGCTCTAACACGGATGTGTGCTATTTTAGATATCCGCTAGACGGAGTTATTAGTAAAGAGAGGAGTATAATATTAAATAGAGAGAGCTTAATAGTAAAATGTTAAAGGAAGTCTTAAAGAAATATATAAGGAAGAATTAAAAGCTAGTATTTAAAGCAAAAGCTAAGTCCCTTATATATTAAATATTAAAGACAATAGATGTATTTATAATGTAAATAAAAAGCTGCTGGAGTAAGGCCTAACTAAACGCCATAAATATAGCAACTATATATAAATGGAAAGCAGACAAAGTCCACCTAGTTAATTTATTAGCACCAGATAGAATAGTTATAAAAGGCATAGTGGAATAGTAAGAGGTGGCCTTACATTAATAGAAGGCGCCTATCTAAGGATTACCTCTTAGACCATATAATCATTTCCTTAAGCCGCGATATACTAAGCTGGCCTATAGTGCATAACTAAAGCTAAAATAATTAGAGCGTATAATTATAGGAGATATTTAGCTAAGAGAATAAGAGATCCTTAAGGCCATATTATTTAACTAAGAAAAGGCTCTAGTATAGGAGTTCTCTAAGATAGGTCGCGTTAGTAAAGACGTAACTCCACTACTAAAGATTAAAACCGTGCTATATAAAGTATGGTAAGTACCGAACTTTTTGGTGCCTAGGGCCCTATAAGGAGAAGTAATAAATATATTATAAGAACGACTAGCTTAAGGGACTCTAGAATATTGTAAAAGCCTATATAGGAATCTATGGTTTCTTATAAGTAAGAAGGAACGTAATAAGTACTAACTAATTAACGCGGCAATAAATATTAACTAAGTAACTATTAGGGATGTAAATCTGCCGCTATATACCAATGAATTTTCTAAGGAGTTTATAGGGTATAAGGTTATATCTCTAGTAGACTTCTTCTCTAGCTATAACTAATTGGAGCTAGATATAGAAAGCCAGAACTTAATAGCTTTTATAATACCTTTAGGACTTCTATAACAAATAATAATACCTATAGGAGGCATAAATTCCGTAGCCTAGTTCGTGCGAATAATTACTAAAATCTTAAAACAACACATCCCACACTATACCCTACCATTTCTGGATAATATTATAGTAAAAGGCCTATAGATAGTATATAATAAGGAGGAGAGCCTTTTAGGTGTACGTAAATATATTCTAAAATATATTATATAGCTAGATAGAGTGCTTATAGATTTAGAACGAGCTAGGTATATAATCTTAGGCGTAAAGTTTTACTTCTATAAAGACGAGATTATAGTAGTTAGCTACTGCTATAATAAAAAAGGACGATATCTAGAAGAGTTAAAGGTCGTAAAGATTATTTACTAAAAAGACTATAAAGATATCACGTCGGCCCAAGTATTTTTAGGAGTTGTCGTATATTACCAAATATGGGTAAAAGACTTCGCAATTAAGGCAGAGCTAATCTTCTAACTGCTATAAGTAAACGTTCCGTTTATATAGGGTATAGAGTAGATAGCCGCTATAAAGACTCTAAAGTATATAGTCATTACTATACCCGCATTAGTTTAGCTAGATTATAGTAAAGGGGCTAGGCTAATTATTCTTGCCGTTAACAGATATAAGAATAGATAGGGGTGCGGCCTTATATAACTAGATATGTAAGGTTATTATTACCTATATTAATATAAAAGCGGCATCTAGTCTTAGGCGAAGCAGAAATATAACTTAGGAAAGCTTAAATATTAGGCATTATTGTATGCGTTAAAGAAGTATCGCGTATACCTATACGGCGTTCGCTTTATAGTAGAGATGGACGCAAATACCCTAGTTATATAACTAAATTATACCGCTACTAATTTACCTAGAGCCTTAATGATAAGATGGCTAGCATGGATCTAGCTATAGGACTTTAATATTAGATATATGCTAGGGAAGAAGAATAGCCTAGTTAACGGACTTTTGTAATAGCTACCTAATGGTAAACGACCTAATAAGCCGACTGAGGATATTAAAGAGTTTATTAATTATAAACTAAATACCTTAAAATATATAACTGCCCCTCTTGAAATAGAAGCAGGTCTGCTACTAGAAGACTTATATTTAAAGGAATCTTAGAAGATTATAAAGTAGCTAGTGACCTTGTAACATCTGGAAGAGATAAATACTAAGGAGTTTAAAAAGTTTAAATAATATACGCTAAAGTTCCTAGTGCGTAATTAATAGCTCTTCCGCTAGTAGTTGAAAAATATACTAATATAAAGGGTAGTTAATAATAAGAACGCTTAGTAGGAGATTATTAAAAGCCTTTATAATTAAAGCGGATATTATAGATAAGAGGGAACGTATTAGAGGATCTTAAATTAATATTAATAGCTAGGGCTATGGGATTAGATATTATAGCATGTTAAGTTATATTTGTAATACTAGGAGCGATAGCTAGGATAGGAAGAAGAAGTAATATACCCTATATAGGAGCCCACCTTGTGGCAATAAGTAGCAGTAGATATTACGTTTATGCCTTTAAGCCATCTTAGATTCTAGTACTTAGCTATTACCTAAGAATATATATCTAGATAGGTAGAAGCTCGCGCCCTTTAAAATAAGGATGTAAAAAGTATAGCAAAGTTCCTCATTAAAGATATTATCTACTAATAGGGAGTATTCGGATAACTCTCTATAGATAGTGGAGGAGAGAATGCTAATATTACCGCTGCGCTCGCAGAGCTCTATAATATTAAGAGGGTTATAGCCTCTGCTTACCACGCTTAGGCGTAAGGCTTTATAAAGCGAGGCTATAAACCTATAATAGACGCTTTAGTAAAGATAGATGGCTTATAACTAGACAATCTTTATACCGTTTTATGGGTAGATAGAATAACTATTAAGCGGCCTACGGGAATAACGCTGGTAAGAGTTATATGCGGATATAAGCATGTTCTTCCTATTGAACTCTATATACCTACTTAGCAGACACTACCTTAGTAAACAGTTTGGACCACTATAGAGCTACTAGCACTTCGTGTAAAGTAGTTTAACTAAAGAGACGTAGATATAAAAGAGGCTATTACGCGTATAAGACGACTAAGGGTAGCAAATAAGGAGTACTTTAATAATACCTACTATATCCGCTAGGATGGATTTAAGGTTAGAGATATAGTTATACTTTATAATACGTAGCTTAAGTAAGACTATTCTAGCAGTTATAAGTTAGATCTAAAATAGCTAGGCCCGTTCCGCGTATATAAGAGTTACCCTTATAAAGGATGGTACTTAATTAAGGATCTCAATAGCACGCCGTTCCGTGATTAAACTCTAGGAAATAGATTAAAGAAGTTCTATTAATAACAAATGTCTAAGGTCCGCTAGAAAGACTAGCTTAACTAGTTAGGCGGAACTATACTATAAGAAATAATAGTAGAGCTAGAACCTAAGGAGGATGTTATACAAAATCCACTAGTATTATAACGCCGTATAGTTTAAGAAGTATATATTCTAGAAAGATTATTTAACAGAACTAAGTATAAAATATTTAACTAGGGGATAGTTAAGTTCTAAGGTAAGGGAGGGAATATAGATAACAGCCGTGTAATCCGTCCGCTTATTTACCGTATTTCCTAAAGCTCTTTCTATTACGCTTTCTTATTTACTTTTTTAGTTATAGGAATTTAATACGTAGTAGCAGTAAGGTAAGAATAGAAGAATATTTACGCATAACTATCTAGTATTATTTACTATAAAGATATCAGTTCCGCTTACCGCCTTTACTAAGCTAATAGCAATTTTCTATCCTAGGGATAGAAAATTATAATTAGTCTATTTAACGATTAGAACCGGCAGAACTCTATACCGCTACCCGGATTTAATAGACCATTTAGATTAGGAAACCCTATTTAGAACTTCACCTTTTTGCCCTTAATAAACCTTAAATACAGTTGTAATTAGTTAAAGTTATAAGTTAAACAGAATTAACAATAGTATAATTATTATGTCTTTATCTAGCAGACCTCTAGTACTATATAAAGGAGCTAAGTAATAAATTAGTAGCGTCCTTGCAGAAGTTAGAGGCTTCGCAGTTAATTAGCGTTAGGTAGTGCTCCTCTAAATCTATAACGAGATTCTACTCTCTTAAGAAAACTACGCAGATACTGCTAGTATAGTAGTTAATTTCGTTAACTAGGATAATAGGCTATAAGCATCTCTAGGAAGGGACGCGTTTTTATTAATCTTTAAGAATATCTCTAATGTTAGTAAGATAGTAAAAGATTAAAGAAATTAGTATAATAAAGCTAGAGAAACCATCTAAAAGTCCTAGGGATAAGGTATTCTTAATGGTCCACTTAAATACGCGGTCTTCTACTACTTCCTTTCTACCGTCCAAAAGCTTACCGTCCACCCACTTTATAAAGTAACGGCATAAGTTAATGAGGCCCTAATTAACAGGCTCGAACATCTAGGACGTGGCATTAAGAACACTACTTGACTATAGCCGACCGATTTCGCGGTTGCGCTAAAGATGCTAGAAAGGGCAGTATTAAACTAAGTAGTAAATAAACATAGCTTAGGAAGACACTTAACTAGCTTTTTTATTCTAAATGAGAACCTACTACTAAGAAGTAGGAGACTAACTACTATAGGACTAAAGGTTACTAATATCGGAATTAGATAAGTAGGAGAGAGCTTAGCTCTTATACTGTAAATATATTTATAATATACTTCTAACGTAATAAATCCCTTAGCCTTTTAGCTATTAACACCTGTTTAAGGAGGAGGCGTTAGTATTATGCCAAGTCCATCCTAATAAGGATCACCTATATTAGTCGAC
>Ga0307515_10002258_pt1 | contig 42169 bp, 16 predicted proteins | sample 17_EM_MG_FD_194513 | JGI IMG/M metagenome (GOLD analysis project Ga0307515, IMG submission 194513) | Populus trichocarpa ectomycorrhiza microbial communities from riparian zone in the Pacific Northwest, United States - 17_EM | ecosystem: Host-associated > Plants > Roots > Unclassified | place... | reverse complement strand
CTTGCACTAATGACTGCCAATAATAAGTGGCCCGTGCGAGAAATTCTAGGTACTCTACATCACGCCCGCGCACGTTTAATACTTCCCCAACATTTCCCTTCAAGCAGGCCTTTTAATTGGTGCGCACGGGCCACAATTTATTGGACGCAGTTATCAGTGCAAGGGATAGGATTTATATTAAAAAGGGAGATAAATAGAAGACCGCATTTAAGACACGCTATAGTCACTTTAAGTACCTAGTAATGCCCTTTAGTCTTACTAACGCCCCTATAACTTTTTAGAGCTATATTTATAAAGCTCTAGGAACCCTAGTAGATATTATCTATATAGTTTACCTAAATAATATTCTTATTTACTTAAATAACAAGGATAAGCATATTAAGTATATTAAGTAGGTACTATAACAGCTCCGTACTTAGGGCCTATACGCTAAACTATTAAAATATATCTTTTATACTAAGAACGTTAAGTTCCTAGGCTTTATTATTACCCCTAGGGGTATTATAATAAACCCTAACCGTGTAAAAGCTATTAAGAAATAGCCTAAGCCTAAGTCCTATAGAGATATCTAGGTTTTCCTTAGCTTTACTAACTTCTATAGGCAATTTATCTAGAACTATTTAGATACCGCATACCCTCTATATATATATCTTATATAGGTATATTACGACCTAACGTTAGATAGGGAGAAGAAGAAGAAGCGTAAGTTAAAAGGGCCTACTAAATAGTATTAACCCTGGTCCTGGCCTAATAATATATAGTAGGCGTTCCGTAAGCTACGCGCTGCATTTATATAGGCTCCTCTACTTCGCCACTTTAACCCTAATTTACCCCTAATAGTAATTACTAACGCTTCTGACTATGCCTATAGCGGTATACTTTTATAGCCTTTAGGGTAAGAAGACTAACTCTACTAGCATTTAATCGCCTACTATAGTTAGAAGCTTACTAGCCTAGAAGTATGGTATAATATATATAATAAAGAACTACTCGCTATAGTGTAATGCTTTAAGACGTGGCGCTATTACCTTAAATACGCCGCGTATGTAACGCGCGTACTCTATAATTATAATAATTTTAGGTACTTTATAACTACTAAGAGCTTATCTACCCGCTAGGCCTAATACGCTAAAGAACTAGCTAAGTTTAATTTTAAGATTAAATATAAGCTAGGTAAGATAAATCCTATTAATATACTATCCCGGCGCCTAAATTATACCAAAGGCTTTAAAAATAGCAGTAAGAGGATAATCCTTAATGCCATACTACCTATATTATAGCAAAAGTTACGGGTTATAGGCCTTATAGGTAGCCCTAGTGCTACTATACTAAACCAGCGAGTAGTATACGTATAGTATATAAGCAACCCTTATAAACTTAGCGCCGGCGGACTAAAGCGTCCTATTATTCTCTTTAAGACTACTCTAACTAACCTAATGGCGCTTAACCCTAGGGAAGACCCCTTAGCCTAGGCTATAGTCCCCCATAACAACCCAGTAAGTTACCTATATATTATATATTACTTCGCTAGCACCAACTTTACGTAGAGTCTCGTGCTATAGTAAGAAGTAGTAGTAGCTGCTTTAGCCAAAACGGCGTTTATAGAATAACCCCCTAAGTTACTAGTTAATTTTATTTATAGAGTATAAAAAAGGGACGCCTTTATACGCTTTATATATAATCAGTTAACCTAAAAATGAGTTCCTACTAGTAATAAGGACTACACCCTTAATAATTAAGAACTCTTAAGGTAAAATAACAAGGTCTAGGTGCTAAATTGCATACTACTACGATAGGAGATCCTTAAGTAGAATTATAATGATCCTATAGGCGGCTACTATAGTTTTAACCGTACTTTTAAGGTAATTACGTAAAAGTATACTTAGAACGGCCTTACCTAGGACCTCTATAAATACCTAGATAATTATAATGCCTACTAACGCTCTAAATCGCGCCACTATAAACCCTATAGTAAGCTATAGCCTCTTTAGGCCCCCACCTAAGCCTAGCGGCATTATTTACTTAACTTTATTACGGATCTCTTAGAGTCTAAGACTCCTAATAGTGTAGAGTATAACTCCGTCCTTATCCTTATAGACTATTTTATAAAGCTAGTATGTTACTATTTAGTGCGTAAGATAATTAATGCTATATAACTCGCGGAACTCTTATTTAGAGTTTTTATATAAATAGGACCTTTAGATAATATTGTCTCTAATAGGGGTAGTATATTTATAAGCGAGTACTAGAGTACTATATACTACTATCTCCGCGTTTAACGTAAACTTAATACCGCATTTTACCTATAGATAGATAGTTAGATAGAGCGTTAAAACTAGGAGCTTAAGGTATACCTACGCATATTTACAAACTAGGAACAGTCTAATTAGGCCTCCCTACTTAAAGAAATAGCCTTTGCCTATAACTCTAAGGTCTATACTATAATAAAGCGTTCCCCTATTAAGCTCGCCTATAGCTAGCTACTAAATATCCTAGATAAAGTCCTAGATAGCATCTAAAACGCCTAATAAGGTAGAAAGGAGTCCGAGTTAACGAATATCTAACTTATAAAGACGTACTTATAACGCCTGCGCTTTACATATAAGGTAGCGGCGGCGTTAATAATATACACCTAAAAGCTTTAGGTAAAATACTACAATCGTTACTATCTAGTTAAGTATTTCGCCGTTAGTAAATAAGTCCTACTCTCCTTTAAGAATATCCGTATAAAACGTCCTTATAAAAAGCTTAACTACAAGTTTATAGGACCGTTTTAGATCCTAGAGCGCGTAGGGCAGTAAGTATATAAGCTAGAGCTTCTACCTACTATAGTATAGCTCCACCTAGTTTTCTATATCTCTCTACTAGAGCCTTATAGGTTACGCCCTAGGTTTTAACCCCTAGTAGTAAAAGAGCTTAAAGAAGGCAGCTAGGAAGTAGAAGTAATTATCACCTACTAGAATCGTACTAGATAACTATAGTACCTTATTAAATAGCTAGGATGGCTAAATAAGTATAATAAATAGAAATACGAGATAGAATTTAAGAATTGTTAATAACTACTAGATAAGTACTGTAAGTGGGATACCCTAGCCTTATAGCTAAAGCGTAGGCGAAAAGTAAGCGCCGCTATTAAAATATAACCTATATTAAAGCGGAGTAGAGGACGTCTTAAGGGATTAAAGAATAAGTAACAATTGCTATAAGAACTATAGCCTTAATTTAAAAAGCACCCTTCCTAAACCTAATCCGTTACTCTATACTAGCTAAGTAGATTGTTTATATATTAGAGAATAGGCCCGTTTATAACTAGGGTTTATTTAACTAGGGTTTATAACCTACTGGTAACCCGCTAGTGGTAACTTATACTAATAACTTATACTATTCCATGTATATACTATATAGGTAACGTATAAGGCTAAAATATAGATTAGTGGCGGGTTTAATAGGTATATAGCCTTACCGTCCTAATCTGGCTGTATATAAATAACCTATAACCTACCTATAAAGTATATATATTGCTACACTAGTATAGCGTAAGGCTAAAGTAGGGTTAGCGGCGGATTTAATAGGTATATAGCCCTACTGTCTATAAATCTGGCTATATATAAATAACCTATAATCTACCCGCAAGGTACTAGCGACCTACCTATATAAGCGAGCTTTGGAATATTTCTAGTCTACTAAATTTAGGCGACGGTATTAAGCTCTACTAGCTCTACCTATTAAATAGACTAATTAGGATTTTCTATACCGGGTATATAAAATTACTACTAGCTTAGTTAAATATATATAAAGGATTGGGGACAACCCTTTTTAAAGGGGGGGGCATTGTTAGGTGAAACCTAAGTAGATAGTTATATATTTGTAAGGTATAGGCAACCCTAGGGCAACCTAGGGGTGACTCGCCCGTAAGGTACGTGCTCTATACATGCCTAGGGAAAACCCTTCCTACCTCGCATACAGACTCCTCCTTTTCCCTTAAGGATTTGTCTCTGTCTATACAATATACCTATTGTTCTATTATTGGACTCCCTATCCACATCCTTACCTTATAGTTTAACACTACGCTAAGTATTACGACTTTCCTATAGTACGCCAATTAATTAATTTACGGCTCTAAAATCTAGATCTATAATACTAAAAATAAGCTCTAAGTTATTAATTTTATACTAGCAGAATAAAACTTGGTAAGAGATTTAGGTAGTAAGTTACTACTAAGAGTTACTGCCCGGATCTTGCCCGAGCGGATCCCTATAGGTTTAGTGTTTTTTTTTAAAAAAAAAGAATAGAGGGATAATACCCTTATAAGCGTCTTAGATAGGTAGGAGGTATAGTTAAAGCGTGTAAAGAAATTTCTATAACGAGCTTTACCTAAAGGCTCGTTAACACATAACCTTATGCCGCTTCTCCTTCCAAACCACTAGCAGACTGATTTAAACGCTATTAAAACCCTTATGGCCACGTATTTAGCTACCGGAGAGCTATTAATTAGATAGCCTTAATGTCGATCGCCTAATTGGCCCAAAAAGACCGGTCCCTCTGGAAAAGCCAAATAGGGCGTATTTTATAGGTTGACACACCCCCCCAGGGGTTAGTAGCTTAATAGTAGCTAGGAGCGCCTGAAGTTTTTTTCCGTACCCCCGGCCTGCATCGTATCTAGCTGCCCTCGTGTCCGGCCCCGGCACCTGCCAACCCGGCTCCCAGCACGATTAGAAGGCATGGTGGTGGTGTAATTAATGATTGAATTCTATATAGATACACGCGTTGATTTGAAAACGGTGTTCCCGCACGGACCACCTACTCTAAGGACCCTGACGTTGCAAGGGATACACGAAGCTTTCCTAGCGCAATGCAGTGCCAAGTATGCGGCAGTGTCTAAAACACGTCCAGAATTTACAGGTGCCAATACCGAGATGGTTAGCTACGTAAACGTAGTTCTAGTTTATATGTAATGGTAATCAAAGTGATCGAGTACTGGATATTACCACCATTATTAGCAGGGAGGCCGACCCGTACTGGCCACACCCTTGTGAGCTCCGACTGTGATGCGGAAGTTCTCTTTTGTACAGTGGCAAATCATGTGTCTGAAACAGTGGCGGAATCATGGCTGGCGCTTTACTGGATGTGTAAGGTAGGATGCCAAGACTCACGTTTGCGAGCGGGGTAGACTTCATTGGGACTACTCGAGAGGGGAAGCCGGTTTCGCCAGTGACTCATTTGCGCAATGAGCTGTTTTATAATAAACGTTTCCAGCTCTAGCAAAAATCTGATGGGTAATGAGCCGCTACCAACACAACTTCAATCGCGATGCAAAAGCTGACACGGTAATCAGGTGAGTCGCTCAATGTTTATTTATGGTTTCCGCATGGATAAACGCGATGTGGAGCGTATGGTGTCGCTGCACCAGCTCGAGGTTTGGTATTCCGGCGCGGAACAACTGGCGAGCCTAGCGCGCCTGGCAGACGCTGGCACGGCAACTGCCTTGTCACAATAACATGGAGAGACAGACTCATCGTCACCGTATCTCTCCCATCACAAACCATCTCCAGCTCCTTCCCGACGCTTCCACTCTTGCTGAACCGCCTCCATCCTCAACGCTGCGCCCATGGCTCTCCCCGACGTATGGCTAATGGCGGTCCTAGATGCGGGCGGTGACTTTGAGCCGCCGCCCGACCCGCAAATCCCTACAGACTACCTGCAGAAGCCTCGAAGGCAGCGCCCCGCATCTGAGCAGACTCAACTTCCATCATTCCACCCCCCTTCTCCGCCAGCATCCTTCTCCAGACCCAAACGAAGGCGCGCTGCGCTCGCAGAGATCGACCCCCCGAACGATCCGCGCCCGCGCAAGCGACAACGAGCGCCGAACGCACCTATACCCGTCATGTCGCATGCCCCACGATCGCCATCGAAGCTATCGAGCAGAATCGCTGCAAGGAAGGCAGGGGACACAAGGAACAAAGCGCCGGCTGCAGAGGATGTCATGGACCCCAATGCCACACCACGGCCAGTTCGTGCCAGGCGCAAACTCGCTCCGGCTCCGGCTGCTCCTACCATGCCTGTTCCGGTCCTGGACGAGACAGCAATGCCAGCATTGACGCCCAGCGCATCTGAGGGCGAACTAGACATCGACAGAGAAGACATGGACTGGTCAGCGTCGTCTGTCACCGAATCAACCGGCTCGAAGGCGCGATCGCGCAGCCCGACCAAACGAATGGTCGATCTTCGGGTCGCGGAGAAGATGGTGGCCCCAAAGACGGTGAAATCGCCCGCAGACGTGCCGGAGGACGTGCGGGGACTTTACAAGGCAATCCAAAGCCTGGCTCGTGTGCCCCGTAGCGTTATTCCGCTGGGAATTGAGGTACGAGTCCGTCCGCACTCATCTCTACTTCGCTCACATTTCCACTAGGATGAGGTTAAAAATGATGCCGGTGGCGATCTCGATGATTTGGACCTTTTCGTGGACACGAAAGCGAATGGCATGACTAGGGAACAGTTGATGGACGAATTCAAAGCCTTGAGAGGGGTTCGGGACTCGACTGCGTTTTGCAAAACCAAATACGTTCATGAGCCCACCTGGAACGAACGGGTGCACAGCCGGATGCTGGAACAAGCGGTCCGTAATCGCCCTGGTTTCGAATACCATAATATCACGACTGCGCGCGTCATCAAGGAGCTGGTCCCCGGGAACAAGTATGGCGAGCTCTTAAAGAGCAAGATGATTGATTACGCCATTACCCTCGAACCGCCGCTCTTCTCTGAAGACCAGGTTATTACCCGGCTGGCCGCTTCTCCTCGACTACTCCAACGGACCATTAATCCATGCGACTATTCGCCTCTCTGCTACAACCCCGCCGCCATTAGCATCGAGACTAAGTCCCCCGACGGCGGTAAGGAGAACGGCGAGGTGCAGCTGTCCGTCTGGGCAATGGCGTACTTCAACCGCCTGCGCACGCTCACCCAGGATCCCGTGCCCATCACGCTCCCACTTATCCTGGTTTCCGACGAGCATTGGAAGCTTATGTTTGCCCGGGATCTAGAATACTCAATTGAGATCATTGATGCGGTGGATTTTGGCGATACCAGGGATATCATTGGGTGTTATAAGATTTTGGCGGCGCTGAGGCTTTTGTGTGGGTGGGCCGAGGACATATTTCTGGGTTGGTTTTCGGATAGAATTCTGAAGCCGGAATAAAATGAAAGATTGTTATGTCGAATTTAAAATCGTAGCTCCATGGTTTGTTCAATGTGATTATTTCGGAAGTGAGATCCAAAGACGCTAAGTTAACAAGAGGTCCGACACACTGACAAAGGTGACGCGCGAAGCCGCCGTTGTGCATGAAGTTCAACACAAACCCCGGAGAAGGTTCGTACTCGATCTCCACGGACTTAAGTGTTGAATCTGCCTTCCTCCCAGCGGACCAGAGGGTCAGCAATTAGATGGAGTGCTCGAACGCAGGGTACTGGCAAACCTGCACTAACCTTCTTTTCCTTTAATATCCGCTTAGCGGACGCTCCAGTTAGCGTTTAGGTAGGCGTCCGCCAGTTAACTAGTGCTGTGTTTATAGTAGGGCGGGCAATTTAATTATCAATATATTAACCGTTTGGTCGCGCTTACTGCTTAACATCCTAAGGGCTAATAGGGTAGATATATTAATTAATTATAAAGCTGCTTCTACGAATCGATTTAATGGTATTTCTAAGATAATAGCTGTTATAGGGGTGTAGATCAATTTCGTTAAAAAAGGTAACTACTCTATATATAAAATAAGTCGCGTCGCTTAAGATACGCGCACACCCCCCACCTAACAGGCTTAGATCCTTCCTAAAACTCCACTGAGCGCTTCTCTGTCGGTGGGGGAGTGAGTAGTGTGAGAAGGATACGTGATTGGCCGTGGTGGCTTGTTACTAAACCATGCCATTTTGACTGTCATCACCATGGCGGTTGATGAAATTTACGAACGGCCCACATCCGTATTTACTCTCGTGCATTCCCGCATCTCATGGAAGTGCAGGACGAATTTAGCTATATTTAAATACTGTATTGGGTAAATTAGGGCTGACTTTTAATCGGACAATATTAATATTTGTATATAGAGAGGTGCTGCCGAAAATCCGAAATGAAACACCATAAGGTCTATACAGCTTTCCTAATTGGGACAGCTAGCTGACAGCTTGACAGTCAGCGTACGTTATCCAACAGTCAGCGGACAGCGAGCGATCCAATTGGCGCAGCTATAAATCTCAAGCTCGTAGCCAGGCTGACTGTTAAACACACTGGACCACCAACCGCCCCCAAATATCCTTGGATGCCCAGTGGACATTAGTCAAGGTCTGAAAGCGCTAGAAAGAACATGAAGGAGAAAAGGCATCCCGCATTGGCTAAAGCTATGTATCTCCCTGCAGCTGATCGAGCAGCTTGATCAACTATGTAAGGTAACTATTTGAGAATCGCCGGAATTACGGGAGCTTCGTCGTCTCTGCGAAGGAGCGGCCTCATGATTTCAACATTGACACGATCCTTATGTTCTTTTCTTTCAAGAACCACAAGTTCGGCGACCGAATTTAATCCCCTGATGAGATAGTAATCCACCGGATTCTGCTGCCCCTCTCGATGGGCCCTACTCCACAACTGGGCCTCTTCTGCCACCGTCCACCAATCCTCGCATTGAATCACGACCTCTGCCGTCTGAAGGTTGATGCCGGTACCACCTGCACCGGGTGTAAGAAGAACAACCGTTCCCTCACCACCACCCTGGAAACGATCGGTCGCCTGTCGTCTCTCATCATCGTCTAGGCTGCCGTTGAAGTCTATCGCCGAGATATTGAACTCTCTCCTTAGCATCTCAGAGACCAGATCCAGGAACAGCAAAAACCTGGAGGAGATTATCATCTTTTTATTCCTTTCTTTTCCAACGAGGTCCTTGATGGCAATCAGTCTAGAAGACATCAATTCCCGCTTGTCCAAACCCTGGACTCTGGCCTTCCACTTAGTGCGATCACTGGTCTTTCTCCGATACCCCAACTCAGCATCGCTACCCTCGTCTTCGTCCGGTACAATACTACCAGTGTCATCAGCATCGTCACCAGGGTTATTATTATCATCACGGTAATCAGGATCAGCCGGATCATTCTCATTATCCTTAGCATCCTCAGGATTCTCAAGATTCTCAGCATCCCCAGTGATTGATGACTTTCGCATCCAGTTGAGGAAATCCAAGTAGTCAATGTCATTCTCATTGTGGCTCTTGATTTGTGCTTGGTAGTCGAGGCGAATCTGAAAACCCAACGATTCCGGGTCCTTGAAATTCGCTTTCTCTACACTATCGGCCAGGAGTGGATGAGCAGCATGCTGCTGCGCTCTGGTGATGTAGCCTAACAGTACTCTGCCCTTGGAGGATCCAACGAGCTCCTCGGTAGTCCTGATGGACTGCCGGCGGCAGGCCTCGAAGTATTTTTGGACGAAATACAAGACTTTGCAAGCTTCGGAATCATTCAAAGAGAACCTCCATACATGCTTGTTCAACTCGGGGATTTCTAGGTATGTTTTCGGCCGCATAATGGTAAAACCCATTAAGAATTTGACCAACCTATCTTTCCGTGTTGGCATAGGCGGCACGATTTTTTCACCTTGTTTGTTGCCAAACACTCGAACAAATTCGCCGAGCGATGTGAACGGATGGCCAGGTATGAAATGAATTGGGGAGAAAGAGTCCAGCCATGTGTTAGCAATGAACGTTCCCGAAAGCATTACCACGGACTGGTAGTATAGGCATGAGATCGCCTTGTGCGTGAGGCTGTCGCTGTTTTTTGCCATCTGCACCTCGTCCAGGATAACATGTTTGAATGGAAGTTTGAATATTCGATAGATGGCTGACAGTAATGACAATATGGGCCGTTTGATGGGACCCTTGTGTTTATCACTTGGCCCATCCCGGATGTAGTTCTCATAGCGAATCTTACGGCTATACTGGCCGCGGAGGTGGGCGTACGAAGTTATAACGAAGTCATACCTTCCATCGAGCAGCTCGTTGGCGGTTGTCTTCGGATCTCTTAGTACGAAAACCCGGGGACGGTCATTCTGAAATTGCTAATTAGCTGCCAGTTGGAACAAAAGGATTTGAAAGTTGCCGTACTGGTTCGAATAGATACTTGCACTCGAGTTCCCAATTCGTCAAGCAACTTTTGGTGGTAACCACCAAGTTAGGCGCCTTCGTGTCATTGTGATGAGGACAGGTCAGGCATGCCCAAAGAGAGAGGATGGTCTTCCCAAGCCCCATCTCATCCCCGAGGATGACACCAGGAACCGAGCTGCTACAGCATAGCTGAATCTTTGCTGCCCCGGATCTCTGGTAGCTGTGGAGCGGGACTTTGAGGCATTCAGGCTGCGGCAGCGGGACTGTATTGTGCAACGCCATCTGTCGGACAAAGTCAGCACTGAGCGAGCGAACGAGGCCCTTGTTCGGCGGCGAGTTGGCTCACAATCTTCAGATCCCAATCCTCTCCAAGGTAATCCGCGATCCGGATCAACTCTCCTCCAACGACAACCTGATCATCCCCGGCTATGTCATCTAGATCATAGTCAACCATGTCTTCATCCGCACTCTCATTCCCATCCTCCCCATCATCATCATCCTCCTCCACCTCATCCTCATCATTGTCATCGTCATCGTCATCCTCTTCCATACCCTCATCCTTACCCTCCCCACTTGAACCCGACCCTTTAACCCACGCGGACGCTGAAAGGCCCCGTCCTGGTTGAAGGGATTTCAGGGTTGAGAAGTAGATCCTTGAGTGATTTGGATTAACGAGATCGAGGAGCTCGCTCTCACGAAGGCTCTCCGTCTTTTTTCTTACGTCTTTCAAAAACACATCCATGTTGTTGAAATGATATTGCAGGGAGGATGAGATAGAAAGAGGAGGAAACTGTAAATAAAGTGAAGAATGTCCGGCTTCACTTCACCTTCGACACGTGCCCCACTTCTCTTTCACTTTCGCCGCGCGCCCAGCTCCACTACCAGACCAAACCTATTTACTACACACTGCACCCCTCTACTAGAACGTCTTTCGACAGTCGCTCCTCTACAAAGTCAATCTAGCAGCACCTTGACACTTTTTCGAAGAATGACGCACCAAAACCACGCTTGGAGTTTCCATCAGACAGCCTATGATCATGGACTTCCGGAAACCCGGGAAGAAAAACGCGTACTCGCTGTACGTACCTTTACCTCGCACCCCTACAACCCGGACGCATCGAGGGCCTCGATGGATATGCCAGCTCAGTGGCTAGATCCCGATGATCAATATGATAGCGGTGTCCTTGTGGGATTCATGCTGCCGAAAGCCATAGTTGAAATGCCCACTACACTCCCTCGAGTCAACAATGACACCTCTGTTCAGAAGGGCAAGAAAGCTGATAAGAAGACCAAGTCCAAGAAGGGTTTGAGCATTCAAGATATGACCGATTTCACCTTGATTCCACACCAGGAAGATGCGTTGACCGTTGTTTGCCGTATTTCCAGTCACAAAACAATGTACTACTACGTCCTAGTCAACCCTGACGATAACGGAATATGCGAGGGCCAGCGGATCTCTGTTGGTTTGGTGTTTTTTTTGAAAGAATGGAGGGATGATACCCTCACGAGCGTCCTGGATAGGCAGAAGGTATGGCCAAAGCGTGTGAAGAAATTTATTCTACGACAAGCTCTACCTGAAGGCTCGTTGACACACAACCCCATGCCGCTCCTCCTTCCAAACCTCCAGCAGACAGATTCGAACGCTATCAAAACCCTCGTAGCCACGTATTTAGCTACTGGAGAGCTATGGGTTTTAGACGGCCTTGAGCAGAAGCTTGTCGGGCTTGACGATGACTTAAAGCACCAACCAGAAGCTTCAAACGTCGCTCTGCATTGCCTTCTACGCCTGAAGCAGCCATTCAGTATCAAGGATGGCCATGCGGCCGTCAAAGAGTCCGTCGTAAGTTATTTTTCATCAACGAGGTCCTCGTTCAATCAGGTACTGACTTCCCAAATAGGCGCTTTGGCCGATTCTCGACAGGCTCAGTATCACGGCATTCGAAATGACGAGCTTGGCCAAGGCATGCAGGGCTGAGTCAATACCCATAACATATAGCACAATCCGTGCTGCCATTGCATTTTGGGTTGTGGGAGTACGAAAACTCGGGGAGGATGCGGGGAGTGACTTATTGGCTCAGCTTGCAAGGGAGATGAAAGAAATGTTGGAACTTCAATTTGGGGATGGGGAACCAAACACTCTTCCCGCCGGGGGTCCCGACTCTACACTTTTACGTTTTGTGGAAGCGAGCAAGGAGCACATCGAGGGGCTCACTGAGTTCTGCAGCAAGTACATCGATGAGATCGAGAAGGGTTTGGGACCATCCCCGGTTGCGGGATCAATAGAGAGCATTCTGAAGGAATATTCTAATACCACTGACGTTGAGGGAACAATGAGGTGGCTTCATGAGGCACAACGCTACATGCTAGCACAGATTGCGGCTCGAGATCATGGGGTGAGGCTTCACCTGCTTGAGTATGCGAGGTCTCTCAAGGATTTAGAGGAGGTTCTGAGACGGGGCCAGGGTCAGGATCATGATGAGACCGATGACCTACTGAGCGATGCTGAATCAATGGAGTAAGCTCATCTTCGGAGTATGGGACAGCCTAGGAGTCCTTTTATTTATAGTTAGAAGCTGACCCACTTTATCAAAACATCATCTGGAACGGCAGGTTCTCAGAATTTCTTCATGTGTTCTTGGGTGATTACTTTCATTTTTATTTTTGCTCATGGGCGGGGCTCTGTAAGAACACTGCTCATATTTATACGATATCCACTTAAGTTCTTGAGAAACCGATTCACCGTGGACTGAGGGATTTTGCGCTTCCCAGTCATTAATTATGTCAGCATCACTAGAGAACGCTAAGGTAACCGGGCTGTTGAGAGTTATTACCTAGTGAAAGGCATATCTTGCTTCCCAGTGCACAGCAGCGAGCAATGCAATGACACAAAGAGCATGCAGATTGATATCGAGGCCCTCGTTGGCTAATCCATTAGACTAGTAAACAACTTGTTCCTAGTTTGCCATAACCATAGGAATTCTCGCACCTACCCGCCCTAACAAGGCCGTTTATTCAGATGGTCACTGCTCAGTTCTCAATTCTCCATCCAAGCTCAGTCTGCGAAGGCCGTTTCCGTATCCTGGCCGAGATGATTATATACATCCAGATAAAGGAAACCTATCGTAGTGCTTCATAGAATCGTGACACGCCGGCACCTTAGTTGGTTTCCATCAGATCGTCACCTTCCTCCACCTGCAGATCATCTCCGGGGTCTATATCCATGGCCTTTTGATTGACATTATCCTGTTTACCATGAATGGCGTTTTGGGGCGGATTTTCCTTTCTCACCTCAACATGCTTGGCTCTTTTCTTTGGCCTTTCCGAATCCTTGTGGGGGTTATGGAACAGAACGAGCCGCTCCTTGTCTTCCTTTGAAAGTTGTGGGACATTGGGGATCATTTCCAGCGTCAGTAACTCTACTTCGCTATCTGATTCTTCCTGATCTTGGAAGCCTGAATAATATCAAGTCAATCGTTATTCCCTGTGCAAGGAACCTGAGAACTTACGCGGATCCTTAATATCCAACACCTTCCTCCTTTCCGGCAGATAGTACTTCGTGGTGCCTTCGGTGATGCCAAATGCACATTCTAGCTGTAGTGATGCCTGCTGAAGAGCTACGGGATGTGACGGCTTGACACCATTGTGATCCCTCTTCTCCATCTGAACGACCTCCCACAGGTTACGGATCGCCGACCTCTGTATATCCGACAATGATTCAGATTCCCGTCCTAACGAAGCTGAGGAAGGCTGGAGGAGAAAATTGTGCGCTTTCGACTTGAGAACTTCGGTTTGATCGACTAGATCGTCCTCTACGTTCTTTCTGTCGTCTCCCTTCTCGATCTGCTCTTGCAATCTCTTGGTTTTCCGTACTGCTTCTAGAAATTCACTGACAGGTACGGAGACCAGTGCCTGTTGTGCTTTTTTGGCGGCTGCCCTTTGTCGGCGTTTCGCATTTTGGACAGCGATCATTGCTAACAGAATGTAAGTGAATTTATATGAAGATTCCTTCCTATCGAGCTGCTCGTTACTGCTACATACCTATTGAAACCTTTGTTAAAAAGTAAGATGGAATTCCCGTCCTGCAAATTCCTAACTTTTTGTAAGAATGGGAGGTTTGAGGTGAGAATACGAAGAGTAAAGAGGGATATTTACCTGATCGGGAATAGTTCGGGTTCTCGCACTCTGGTTTCATTGGCCTAGGTGGGTAACCCTATGTTACGGCCTAATACCACCCTGATCTGGTGAGATTTCCGGTATGATAATCACCAAAAAGGAAAATATATCAACAACGAATAGCGTTACGCTCTCCACTCCAGGGCACTTAAAACGGAGCGTAACCGTGTGGGTAGCCTTGGAGGATCCGTAGGGGGCACTGAAGAGAAACATTATACAAGCTCTCCACCGTTGACGCCGAAAATGATAACCTTTTAGCCAAACTATTAGCCACACAAGACGATGTGATGTGGCAGACTACTTGGAGTGATCAAATAAATGAAACTATGAGATTCTGTGAGGCGCGTATCCCCGCAGAGGCTTAAAAGGTAGGTAGAACGGTTAGTAGTAAGGGCTCTAGATGCTCTATTTCTATATCAGATTTAATTAAATACAAAGCTCTATTAAATCTACCTTACTAAGCTAGCTTTTCTCCCTCTATAGTTAGCTTATAACTAGTAAGATTAATATTTAAGCTCGTTAACTAGGGTGTAGTTAAAGCTCTATTAGAGTTAATATAGTTAATTAAACTACTTAATAAAAAGCCTTTAATTAACTACCACTTCTAATATTAATCTGCTTTAATTGTATTAGCTAATAGTCTATTACGCTTATTAGTAATAATCTTTTTAGCTTAACTAAAGGCTCGTTTATATACTATAAAGAAGAGAACTATCTAGGTAGGGACTGTGGTCCTTTAAATATATAATACTACGCCTAAGAAATGTACTAAGTACGCTAGTACGTTAGTACGTTAGTACGTTACGTTCCTACGTTCCCACGTTCCTATATTCCAAACTTATAACATAACTAACTACGTAACTCGGCTACTCCTTATCCCATAGTGCGACTAGTTCTAGTACCTCCCGTGCTTCTACCACTAGTCCGTTTATGTCTCTCCTTAGTAGTGCTACTACTACCAATATAAGGTCCGTAATAAGTAGTATATAGAGACTTTATTTAATAACTATATTAATAAGTAAGTAGATAAGGAAGATAAGGAACTAGTTAAGCTATGGTATGGGAAGGTTCCTTAAAAATCTAACAATAATTTAGCTAATAAATATATATAGTCCTTAGTTATAGATAAGAGCCTTACTTTCTTAAAGCGTAATTAAAAGCGTATTAAGCTTACTAGTGTGCTTAACCGCTACTATAATATAGGCCTTTAGTTTATTAAAATCTATTCTACTAATAGTAATAAGCAGAATAGAGTTATTCTTAATCCTCCTAACTAGCGGCTTGAAATTAGTTAAATTCCTTATTTAACGCTTATTAAGATTGCTCTTAATATATTTTCTATACTAGTAATAAGCTCTCTAAATCTTAGAATATAATTAGAGTTAATCTATTAGGTAACTACTCTACTAGTTATTATTATATTATTAACTTCTTATTTACCTATATACCTAGCCCATTAATAAGTTTACCGTAATATTTCCTATAAGGCTTCGTTATATATTTACTATTAAGGTTATAGTATTAATAAAGTTAAATAATATGCCACTAAAAGCACTAGCTATAACGCCGTTAACGGCAGCAACTACTTTAGGATTAGGTAACGACACTAGTATAGTAAATACTAACTCTTAACTAGTTACCGTTAGATAGTTATAGGAAATAGTTAATTAATTAATAGATAATAATAGGATACTTAAAGAAAGAATTAATAGGATTAGAGTAATTAAGGTTAAGCTACTATCTATTAAGCAATTCTTAGGGAAGAAGTTAAGACTTAAGGGATTCCTTACGTAGATATACTTTAAGGTTATATAGGAGGGAACGAAGCTAGTAATATCTATAGACTAAGTAGCCTACGCAGGATTATTCCTAATAGGGAGGGTACTTAAGTAGTTTAAACCCTATTTTATAGAGGTATAAAAGCATAGTATAGTAACTACTAATTAAAAAGTATAATATATATTCACTAGCTAGAACGGGTTCGCGGAATAGTTAATATAAATATTTAGAGATCTAAAGGTAACTACTATAGTAAAACGGAAGCTTTAGAACCTAATATAGCGAACCTTAGTAATTAAGTATATAATATAGTTTTAAATATTGGCTGTATAGGTTAAATGGAATAATAAGGCGCTTACAGTATAGTATAAACAGGGACTTAAAGTGAAAGTTTAGGATATAATTATTCTAATAGAAGATGCGAAAACCCTTAGGGAGCTAATAGATTAAGCAATTAAAATTAATAATAGGATTTACTAAAGGGAATAGACTAAGAGAGGTTAGGATAGAGTTCTATAATTATATAAGGTGTAAAGTACGTAATAACAGAGTTAAAATTAGAAACTATAATATAGTGTAAAACTAAGAGACCTAAGCGGTACTAAAGAATTTAAGAGATAGAATAGGTAACTATAGAAACCTAGAGGTTAAGGATTAAGTAATTATAGGACTAAGGAGCAGAGGCTAAACTAGGGAGCTTATTAGCAGAAGACGTTTAGGTAAACTCTATAGTAAGAAAATAAGTTTAAAAAAGGAGCTTATATAAATTGTGGAAAATAGGGTTATTTTACTAGAAACTATAAAGATAGTTAGAGTAACTATATAGTAAAGGGAACTAGACTAGTAGATGATATATATATATAAAGGGACGATAGTATACTATAAGGAACTAAAGAGTATTTAATTAAAAGTTTCGCGTTTTATTATAATAACGCATGCTAAATTTATAAAGACGCTAAGTATAGCGTAAGCTATTAGCTATAGGAGCTAAAATTATTAGAGTTTAGAGGAACTAATAAACTATTACGTAGATCGGATATTAAGGACGATAAATTTAGGATAGTGGTAAAGAGACACCCCCTAATTAATATACGGACACCCCCCAATTAATACACAGACACCCCCCACTAATTAAGTTTAGTTCCTTCCCAATTAAGTTAAAATATCACGTGGATTTAAGTTATTTACATCTATATCGCGAAATAAATTTTTAAAATATAACTCTTATAACTGTAATACCTTAATTACAGAGTGCCTTATGAGTGAGGCGCCGCGTGAACTTATTTAGGTGCTGCTACCTCTGCTTAATGTCTACAAACTGCCTCTGCAAGCACGCCCGCGCTCACGCTCGCGCCTGCGCCCGTTAGATGCAGGTCGGTCTTACCATAGAGCGTGGCCGCGCCGACCTATACACACCCTGCGCCCGCGCCTACGCCCACGCGTAGTATACCTAGTATTCTATTTAAATGCTAATGGCTTGCGACAAGTTGATGTATTAACGCGAATAGGGCCAGTTGGGCGGCCGCGGCGGCGCTTAACAGTTAGAGGTAAGGCAAATGCGAGGTTTTAGGTATAGGCGCGCGACGGTTGCGCATTAATGCAGATGCAAATAACTTAAATCCACATAATATTCTAACTTAATCGGGAAGGAACTAAACTCAATTAGTGGGGGGTGTCTATATATCAATTGGGGGGTGTCCGCATATTAATTAGGGGGTGTCTCTTTACCGCTGTCCTAAATTTAATATAGGCAAAATATTTACCAATAATAAGGTAATAAAGGCAGCTTACTAAAAGCGTATAAACCTTAGAATAGTTATATTAAAAGTAGGGACTAAAACCGCCACAAAGTAAGGTTTAGTAATAGAAATTATAATACTATTAGATATAGTATCTATCGCTTTATAAGACGGAAGGGGAAATATCTAATAACTAGGATTAAGTAAGTAGACAACTACTAGTACTAACTCATTACTTAATAAAGGTAAAAGGCCATAGGCTTAAGATTCTTAAGACGAGATAAAAGACGCTTAAGATTCCTAAAATGGGATAAGATAAGCTTAAGGACCTATAACGGACAAAAACTAATAAAGTAGAGCAGTAGTATAGTTTAGAAGTATATAAATAAGCTTAGGATAGAGTTTCCTAAAGGTATAAGATTCTTAAGATAAGATAAATAAGATTTAAGACTCTTAAGATAAGATAAGAATACTATAGAAGCCTAGTTAAACTAAGGCTAGAGTATAGCTTAAGAAAGAAGTAAGCTTAGGATTAAGAATCCTATAGAACTAAGATTTTAAGGCATAAATAAAGACTATTAAAGAAAGTAATAATAAGATTATAAAGTAAGAAGACTTTAAGGATTTACTTATAAGATAAGACACAAAAGAAACCATAGAAAAATTTAGGTAAAGAATTACTGTATAGTAAAAACAGAAACTAGACTAGAGATCTAGTATATTAGGACGTATAAGGAATAAAGCACCTATATAAAGAATTACTAATAGGCTAAGGGCAGGGGCGCTAAGAGTAAAATAGTTAGACAAACTAGAATAAGAGGAAGATTTAGGAATTTTAACTAGATTTAAAGAACAATATATAAAGGGCTATTACAATATAGTAATAAAAAGATACTTCCTTATAGACAGACCATATACACTTATAGAGCTATACTAAAAGTGGTATAGGCAGCGACATAATAATAAGTAGGAAGATTTCTATATATAGTTAAATAAACGAGTTATTTAAGACCACCTAATTATAAAGAAGGCTATAAATCACATTAAAGGAGCCTTAATTATAACATTAAAAGATCTAAAGGAATAATTAGAGAACTAGAGAAGTAAATAGCGTATTTTAGTACCTATAAACAAAACAGTAACGTTTAGATTAATATAATAGAGGTTTAAACTTAAGGATAAGGATAAGCTAAGGGTTAACCTAAAGCACCTAGCGTATTATATATTAGCGTAGATTATATATATAGATAACATATATAATATATATAAGAATCCAATTTTTTTAGAAGTACCTTATTAAGATATATTACGCGCTAGATATAATAAAGCCTTATAGCAGGAACTATAGTAGACTTATTAATAGGCTAGGTATATAGGTATAGAATAGTTAACAACATAATAATAACTAGTGGAGTGGTTGCCTAATAGATTAACTTTAATTGTATTTTAAGATTTACTATAAAGAAGAGAACTATCCGGGTAAGAACTGTGGTCCTTTAAATACATAACCATACTTCTAAGAAATCCTCCTTATACGTAATGTATACGTACTCTATTTACTCTATTATAGATCTCGCAGATTATATAGATTATATAGATTATGTGACCTTAGTTACTATTCCTCATTATATAGTTCTATTAGCTCTATTTTATATTAACTAACTAGCTTCTTCTAACTCCTCCCCTAATAGTTATGATATTATACTTAAAGCGTTTATAACACTATCTCCCTCCTCTTTATCTTCGTCCTTAAAGACTTTTAATATCTCTAAGTCGTTTATTAGAGGTATAATATCTATCTAATTAATTTAGTTAATATCGTTGCTTATTATACCTAAAGCTTCTTCTTCTTCTTCTACCCTTTATTATACTCGCACTGTTGCTACAATATTGTCTCTTAGTAAGATTATGTCGTCTCCGTATTCTTATTGTTTAAAAGAGGGGTTAGTCTATATTGCGCTAGCGAGTCTATCTTTATAATAACCGTCCTCTTATTTAGAGTGCATTAAAGTAAATATTTATTTATCCTATAATATTTACTCCGTTTCTAATACTAAATATATATACCCTATTATTCTTAATAGTTATCTAGTTTCCTAATTAATTTGCCTTAGGGTCTTATATTTAGCCTACTGCTACATAGCTAGATAATAAACTGTTAGTGGCGTTAGCGGAACTCTATTATTCTTGTAATGCTAAGTAAGAGGCCGCTAATGCTTAGCAAAGGGCCCTTAAGTCTCGTTTAGCTGCGTCCACTTAGTTAATCCGTCTTAAGAAGGTTCGTAAGAAGGTCCGTTTTAAGGAGTAGAAACTTATAAAATAAGGTTTATAGGAACTTAGCAATAAAAGAATAGATTCTCCTCTAGCTAAGAAGGAAATAGATTTAAGTAGTTTAGCAACTGCTCCTCTTAAGTCCCCCTTAAGTAACTCGTCCTTTAGTAATTCTTTATTAATACTATCTAACCTAATTTCTTCTAATACTCCTATACCTTTCTTATAGCGTTTTTTTTTAAATTCTATAGTGGTTCCTAAGTAGTCTTATTATAGCCTATCTACTTAACCTTATACTATATTTTATTATTAATATCCTTATAACTAATAATCTTTAAAACTTACTATTTGTCTTCTTCTTGTCCTTTATACGTATCTGCTTTATAAATTAGTGGCTTAACATTCCTATATACTAGCTTTAGCATTATAATATATTATATAGGGTAGATCTTTATTTTAGCTAGTAGGTTTAACTTAAATATAACTAGTAAAATCCTTTATATAATTTTAAAAGGTCCTAGTCTAATATAGTCTAATTTCTTACTTAGTTGTTAACTTTTAAAATTTTTATATAGTAGCTACACTTTATCCCCCTTCTTAAGATCTGGTCCTTTAGATCTCTTAGCATTATAGAACCTTTTTATCTTTTCTTATACCGTTTTCGCTAATTCTATAAGGTCTATATAAAGATTTATTAGTATCTCTATCCTTTCTTTAGCTATACTACTTATTTTCTTTACTTATTATAGTAATAATAATATTTTTAGCTTATACCTATAATTTGCCCTAAATAGTAATATGCCTATTTCTTCCTATAGTATTATATTATATATAAACTATATAATTAGTAATAATAATACCTAATTATTCTATATATAATTAACGTAGTATTTTAAATACTATTCTAGCGTCTAATTTAATCCTTTTATTTAACTATCTGTTTACGGGTAATATGCTATTAATATTACTACGTAAACCCCTTATTCTGCTAAGAATACCTTTTAAAATACTACTATTAATCTTAAATCTCTGTCTAATATAATCTTACTTAGTGCTCCACGTCTTATAAATACTTCTTTAATATAGATTTTAGCGATATCCTCTACTAAGATTTCTTCTATATATGCTATAAAATAGCTTTACTTAGTTAACTTATTTACTATTATAAGGATTATATTATACTCCTATCTAATAATAGGGTCCTTTAACTTTAGTAACTTAATAATAAAGTCCTATAATATAACCTCCTATAGTCTCTTTAGTATTTTAATAGATTATAGCTCTCTATATAGCTTATACCTTATTAGTTTATTTCTTTAGTAATCTAAACACTCTCTTATTACCCTTCTAGTAATACCCTAGATTCTGTTAATAATATATTCCTTTTAAAGTCTTAATACTAAGCCTATTGCTCCGTTGTGTCCTTAAGTTATTCCCTTATAGAAATCTTCTATAAAATGCTCTGCTATATTCTTTAGGATATACTTTACTTCTTAATTTTCGTATATATCCATCTATAGATCTTCTAGCTGCGCTTCTAGAATTCTTTATACCTAAAAGCTCTCTAGTATCTTGTAAATTCTTTCTAGTTTACTATCCTCTTAAGTTGCTACTAGCTTAGGGTAATTATATCTAATTAATCCGCCTTTATCTTTACGTAGTATTACTCCTAATAGTTTCTTATTATTCTATAGTTTAGCCTTTCTGCTTAACGCGTCTACTATAGCGTTTTTAGTTCCATTAGTATACTAAATCTTAAAATAATATTCTATAAGCATCTCCGCCTATCTAACTTATCTTTAGTTAAGTTCTTTTATTATTAGGAACCCTATTAGGTTCTTATAATCCGTCTTAACTATAAATAATTTCTTTACGCCTTATAAGAATGCTCTTTATTTCTTAAGTACTATAACTATACCTAGTAACTCCTTATTATAGATATTATAGTTTAGTTCTAGTAGTATTATCTTCCAACTATAGTATACTACTAAATACTATGCATTCCTATACTTTTATAGCAAGTATACTCCTAGTATAAAGTTTAATATATTAGTTTCTATAACCATGTCTAATCCTAGTTAGTAAATCTTAAGGATTAGCTCTTAGGTAAATAACTTCTTTCATTTATCTCCCTATAAGTATTATTCCTCTTTCTTAGTAAGCCTAGTAAAGGGTTTAATATTCTTTAACTATTATGCTATAAACCTCCTATAGTAGTTACAGAATTCTAAAAATAACCTTAACTATATTATATTTTCTAGTTCTTACTAACTTTATAGCTTTAATCTTCTTTAGGTCCATACTAATATAACCTAATTTAATAATAAATCTAATAAAATTGGTCTTTCTAATAAAGAACTTATATTTCTTAATTACTACTAGTATCTATTCTTCTTATAGTCTTTTTAAAACCTATTTCACGTATTCCCCGTGTTCTTCCTTAGTTATTAAGTAAATAATAATAATATTAAGGTATACTATAATAAACTTATTAAGGTGTTCTCCTAATATACTATTAATTCGTTACTAAAATATTACTAGTATATTTATTAACTTAAATTGCATTACTAATAGTTTATATAGTTCTTCCTTTAACCTAAAAGCTGCCTTTTACTTATCGCCTTCCTTAATTCTAATTTAATGATACGCCTATTTTAGATCTATCTTTATAAAGATTTATACATTACCTATCTAATCCTAAATTTTACTAATTAAGGGTAAAGAATACCTATCCTTTTAAGTAATGCTATTTAACTGTGACGGCTTATATAAATGCCTCTAAACTAAAGCTTGTAGATTGCTATCTAATAAAGATACTAAGCTAAGGAGAAGGAAAGGGGGTCGCGAGGGCTAGTGTTAATAAATAGGTAGCGTAAGCCGCTAAGGCGCTAGCAGTAAACGAGCTAATAGTAGGCGAGCTAACAGTAAGAAATAGTACTAGATAGTATGCGATAATATTAGATAGTATGTAATAGTATAATAGGTAGTAGAATATAGCAGAACTTAGCAGGTAACGCGCTCTAGTACCGTTACATTACCCCCACCTCCTAAAAAAGCCTGCCCTTAGGCGTTATCTAAGCTCCTTATTATTGTCGAAATCGTTATAATTATCTAACCCTTCTTCCTAGCACCTAATCCAGCTATCTAATTTATGTGGTGGTCTAGGGAGGTTAGGGTAGGCTAGGTAGAAGTCTCGCAGCTTATAGGGGGAGTACTTAAAGTTAGATGCGGGATACTATTCCAGGTCTTTATCGTGGCCTACCTAGCTTATACGGTATTTTAAGACCTTACGGTCCTTTTTAACCGCTAGGATTTCTTTAACTTCCTATTCTTCGTTCTTTATAATCTAGATTAGCGGTAGGGGGTTATTATATTGCCTAGGTAATAGATTATCCGTAGCTTTTCGTAGCTAGTTTAGGAAAAAAGGGGTAAATCTTTATTAATTCTAGTAGCTTAGCCTTAAAAGAGTGTCCTACTTTTTAAAGAATCTTATATAGGCTAGCCATTTAATAGTCTAGCTTATAGCTCGGCCTCTAGGTTTTCTAGTTCTTTATTAACACTTATACCTTATCTCCTACTTAGAAGTCTACCTTATAACAATATTAATTTACATTAAACTCCTTCTTCTCTTACACCTTTTTTATAATTATTTAGGCGGTCTCCTAGGCTCCGTATATTCTCTTAGTAAATACCTAGGCCTCTTCACAGCTAAGGCGTTCGCGAGCTATAGTGGGATTAGTAGGCCTATCCCAATTAAAGGACGTTTAGGGTATATACCCATTAAGCAGTTTAAATAGCAATATCTCTATACTATTACAGGGGAGTATAAGCTGCGCGTAGTTTATTATAGGCAGTAATTCTAACCAATTATCCTAATAGTAGTCTGTAAAGGGGCGTAGTCGCTAATTAAGATACTGGTTTATAATCTTTATTGGGAAAATATTCGCAGGATAAGATTTAAGTAGACTTTATTTAGCGCGTTTCGCGTAATTAATATATAATTGACCAACTTAATATATAACTTAACTAACTTAACACGCAATTAACTAACTTAATATATAACTTAACCAACTTAACACGCAATTAACTAACTTAATACGCAATTAACCAACTTAATATATTTAAAAGTTAAATAATACGTAGTTAACCTACTTAATAACTTTAAAAGCTAACTGCATATTCCTTAACATGTAATTAAGGTAATGTAATATACTATTTTAAAGTTGTATACTAATTACGCAAATAAAATTTTACTATTTTCTTAGCCTATAGTATGCTAGCTTATAATATATATTATATATAATCTTATATAATTTTATATAATCTTATATAATCTTATACAATTTTATACAATCTTATATAATTTTATATAATTTTATATAATCTTATATAGGTTTATTATTATATTATATATTATAGGTTCTATGCTAGCTTAGCTGCTTTTACTATTTATTCTAGCTTCTATATAATAATATAATGCGAGTTTCTTCTTTAAGAAAGTTGTCTAAGTATAGAGTATTATATTAGTCCTAATTAATATAATTATTAACGTAATATAAATCTAGATAAGAAGTTGCGGCTAAAATAATATACGCGCTTTATAAAATAGATGGTATTAAATAAAAGCAACTACCTCTAAGTACTTACCTAGTATTTACGCTTGAGCGCGGCTACCTTTTTACCTTAACCATACCGTGTGTTAGATACGGCAGTTTATAATTTAATAGCTAAAGCAGCTCTACTATAGCTCTAGTATACTATATGTATACACTATACTTATCTAACCTTTTAATATCTAGAATAGTAATAATTAGCTAAAGCTGGCCTATAAGTCTTCTACTTAACGGCGTATAACCCTTTCTAATACGGTCGCCGTTATCTATATACTCTTAGACCTATATATAATCACGCCTCTACTAGTTAAAATATTACTAATTTAGTATACAACATACTACCTTACTAATTTAGCCCTTAAGGTTAATTTATTTTTTCTATCTTATTTCTAATAGTGAATAAATAGATATATTTTAACAAGCAGGCGCTTAACCTATAAAGGGTCCTTCTTTTTCTAGTCTATATCGGAGTTCTAGGTACATTCGCCTTATAGTTTTCGCCTATACTCTTAGATAAATACCATAATGCTGTCTAGAAACCCTAGAATTTTATAGTAGTTTGCTATATAAGATATATAAAGCCACGTCTTTAATCTAAAACACCTCTAAATAAAATCTGTTGCCCTATTTATATCTTCCAAAGGCCACTAAAGCTTTATAACTGCTAAATGCTATATTAGTTAAGTAACCTATACCTTTAGACGCTAGGAAGACTGTGGTATAAAATTACTATTTATAAAAGCTATTTTATCTTTTATTGCTAATACTACTACCTATCTTAAATTATAAGAGTAGATTTAAGATAGCGAACCCTATTTATTTATTAAGTTATAAAACACCTTAATAATATAACGGTGTCCAGCTTCGCTATTTACGCCAGTGCAGTACCTATCTACGCATCCGTATAGGCGGATATTTTCCTTAAAATATATAAGGGCATGGAATTTTGGTATATTAAAATGGCCTATATTAAAATACTTTACCTTTAGACGGAAACTTTAAAATACGCCTTTAAGCATATTAATTCGATATAGGGTGTAGTGCATATATTATAGTGTCTCCTCGTTATAGGTGCGATACTAAGCTATAATAACAAAGTTATATACGGCTCTTATAAAATACATAGCATATAGTTCCCTAGATAATAGTAGTAGGGCTAGTATAGCGACAAGTTAACAAACTATGGCTTTTTATTTATTACCTGTCTATTAAGTAACTTTACTAAATAATAGGTTATTAAACCGTTTTAGCCCTATAAAAGCTAGGACTTATTTAAAACGCTAATTAAGCTAAGCCTCTACAGATATATTTATTGTAGTTATCTTTATCCCTCTTTTCTTTCTTTTTAGCTAGACAATATTGCCTACCAGTTTTTGTACCTATTTAATAAGTTGCATAATAATACCCTTTAGAAGCTAATATAGAATATCTACTATTATACCCTTATAGATATTAAATAGGCAATAGTACCACGCGAAATATTCTACTAGGTGTACCTAGTTATCTAAGAATAGAAGAATATTCTCTAGTTTCTAGCGTTTAATCTATTTTCTTATCTCCTTATAGGTGCGTAGCGGGTATTATTTCTTAGTTAAGTTCTTACGCTTTAAAGGGGGGACCTAGTATATAGTGCAGTGCTGTTGGCTTTTAACATCTATAAGCAGTACTTGTTCTTTATAGTCTGCTATTATTCCATATATAATTAGATAACATTATTATATAAAATTATCCGCATATTAAAGGTCTACGCCGCTTTCTATAAGATACTTAATTGCTATTATATTTTAATTAATGGAATATAACGTTAGAATACTAAAGTAAGACTTACGTTTAAGTATAGTTCTTATCGCCTTATAATATACTTTACTTTTTATATTATTATCTTTTTCTTTAATAACTAGTATAAAGCCAATAAGGATATTTATGGGGGATATCTATTAGCGCCAAACTTATTAGTTAAGATTACCGATAGTAAGATATACCGGCTAGGCTAATTTATTACTATAGTGCATTATTAGCTAGGTTTTATTAACTACTATAAGTATAGGAACTACTATAGCACCGCTAGGAAGCTTGCCTTATATCTCCTACTATTAGTTACTACTATATAGCTTGTTATAGACTTAGTGGTTTTCGGCATTATAGAGTCTCTTTAGTGTATATACCAGTGCATCTTTAAAAGGTTAATAGCTAATTAGAAAGGTAATTACATTTATAATATCCTAGTAAAGAATATAGTATTCCCTCTACTTAGAGCCTTTAACATTTAATTCTACCTTACACTCTAATTAGAGCTATTGTTCGTCTTATATACCAAATAAAATAGCGGTAATTAGTTCTTCCTATTAATTTATAGATTAGAAGCTAAGTAGGCTATAAAGTAGGCTAAGGCGGGTGTCTTTAAGTAGTGTATCAACGTCTCCCTTTATACAGCGAATGCGGTACAGCTAGATTAAAAAGGCGTAATTAAACTCCAAATAAAAAGGATTATATAGTATACTTTAGCTATTATTGTGTTATAATATAGTAATATCTAAAATTATCTAGCTAACTTACTACTTATTATCGGTCTTATATAAAATTAGTTCACCCGCTTTTATATTTTTAGTTACTTTAAATATCTCTACTTTAAGTAATAATAATAACAATATAACGCTTTTCTAATATAGTATACCACACGGAGGCACCAGATGGGCATTCTATTCGTATTTTACCGCTACTAGAGCGTACTTATTAGTATCTATATTTATACTATCTAGTTATAATTACGCGTTATCTAACTAGTAAGAGTAGTGGAATTAATCGCGAATTATAAGCAGTTGGGCCGTAATAATGTGCGAGTGTTATATCTCTCTTTATGTGCTTTTTTATAGACGTATTAGTGGCTAGGCAGTTGCCTTTTACAGTATTATAGGTATTGGTAAAGGCCGCCGTAACTCTTAGGGGTATAAAAACACCATAGATAGCTCCGCTGTATTATTGCTAATTATATATTAAACAATGTAGTATTATTTCTAGGTGTAAAGAGTGCGTATTATAGTACTAATGGTTAATTACCGGTATTTAATCTATATAAGTGGCTTAGCTTTATAGCTGCTAAAAGTATACCTTTTATTTTCTCGCTAGAACAAGTTATGCTAAAGTATAAGTATAACTAGCCTAACACTAAGTTTAAGGACTTAAAAGAGTCTAAGGCAGCCAAAATGGATGCTAAAGCGCAAGTATAACTAGCTTAATACTAAGTTTAAGGACTTAAAAGAGTCTAAGGCAGCTAAACTGGATGCTAAAGTATAAGTATAACTAGCTTAACACCGAGTTTAAGGACTTAAAAGAGTTTAAGGCAGCCGGAATAGATACTAAAGCGTAAGTATAACTAGCTTAATACCGAGTTTAAGGACTTAAAAGAGTCTAAGGCAGCTAAACTATACGCTAAAGCGTAAGTGTAACTAGCTTAACACTAAGCTTAATACTAAGTTTAAGGACTTAAAGAGTCTAAAGTGGTAGAACTGGATACTGTAAACTAAAGACTTAATAGTACCCGAAAACCCTTTATCCGTCTAAACAACAATATATAGTATTCTTAGGTAATGGCTATAGGACCATAGCTATAGCAAAGATATTATTTACTACCAATGTTATAGAGCCCAACGATATTAGCTATCTAGACTTACGAATTCCATTATTTCTATATAAGCCGTGGTAAGAAAAAAAGGGAAGATTAAGGGTAATACTAGTTAAGTTAAGATAACTAAATGAGTTAGTACTTAGAACTATAATATCCGGTTTTAGGTATATAGAGTTCTAACTAATATCTAACTTAAGCTACCGCCCGGAAGTTTTATATTCGTTATTAGGGTAACGCTAAAGGGCTAGGCTAGATAATAGGTATTAGTAATAATATAGATAATTTAAAGCCCACGAAGTAACTAAATAGAAAGCCTGTGTCTTATAGGCTAACTACTTGTTTTTAATAGCTTTTAAAAGTTTATTTCTAGAATTCCTTTTAATATCTCCGGTTTCCTATTAAATAGATATATTAGCATAAGCCTATATACTACTAGGGTGCGGAGAGCTAAAATATAGTTAGAGCTCTTTAAATGATTTACTAGAAAAGAACGGGTTATTTAGGTTAGCTTATAGATTAGCTAGCTTAACCTTAATATCCTACCCTAGCTTATAAAGATTAGGGCTATCTCCACCTAGTATACCACTATTAATCTACGTATTGGCATTTCCCTTATTTATAGCAGCTGAAGAGGCTTTAGGTGTTTAGTCTCTAAAAGACATTATAATGCGGCTTTTAAGAGAGCCTGCTCCGCGCTGGGGTACTAGACGCTATATTATAGGTAAAGCTTATAGTAGTTATATAAGGCGGGATACATTTTTAGGTAGTATGCGTTTAGAGAAATTAAGGCTAAAGTAAGCTTAATGTAGCTATGTTTTTAAAAATAAAGAGGCTATAGTGTTAGTTTAGGCGGCTATAGAAGTTTAAAAGATTAAGTAAATAATAGTAGGGAATGGAAGAAAAAGGCGCGTAAATAAGAGTACGGTGTTATAGGGCTAAAGTAACAATAGCTGTGTTATAGATAGCTTAATATACAATTTAGACTACGGGACCTATATACAAATAAGTCTAGCGAATATCTTTAATATAAAGCGTAGTAGCTATAAGTAGGATCTAGGATACTAGTTTTAGGTTGCCTATACAGTAGATATAACAGCTTATCTAAAAAAAAGTCGCTTTATTAGTGATATAGCTTAAAAATAGGTTATACTTTAGGTAAAAGGGTATCCTAAAGCCTTATCTTGCGCTTATAAAATAAAATACTATATTATATTTTACTTTATTTTATATAATCTTAGACTTTTTATAATATTTTAGATTATCCCCCTACCTCTCTCTACTATATACTTTACCTTATCTTATACTTATGGGATAAAATACTATATTATATTTTACTTTTTTTTATATATAATCTTAGACCTTTTATAATGTCTTAGATTATCCCCCTACCTTTCTTTATTATATATTTTACTTTACCTTACGCTTATAGAATAAAATACTATATTATATTTCACTTTTTTATATAATCTTAGACATTTTTTAATGTCTTAGATTGTCCTAAACTTGTTTCCCTACCTTTTTAAAGCTGCTTTACTAACTAGTTATAACATAAAGAATAAAATTATTAGCTCTCTTATTATTATATATCTAGTTTAGTTGCTTAAGTGTACTTATTAGGACATCTATTATCCTATCTATAACTCTTTAGCTTCCTATATAATATATATAATAACTAACGTTTTAAGGCTTCTACTACGGATTATACTTATTTTTATATGCCTGGCTATTTATATCTTATAATTTTATTTACTTAGTTAGCAGCGTAAATTTTATATCTTATCTCGCCACATACTTTTTATTCCGTTTCTTACTTTAAGTCTTATATTTTATTCTACTGCCTATATTAAAGCTTATATCTTATCCTACTTCTTATATTAAGACTTGCATTCTGTTCTATTTTATATATTGCTCTTATATCGTTCTTATTAGAATCTGCTATTATCTTAAGTTAATACCATTAGCACACCTTCTTATTATAACTATTAGGATTATCTTATTAGATTATTGCTAATTATCTAATATATTATCCGCTCTACTGTCTTTATAAGTTACTCTATACTATTCTATATAAAACTTTTACCCGCTTATAAATATATAGGGTCCTTAACTATAATAGCGGTAACGTATGTAATGGGGTTATGAAGGTGACCCTAGTTATAACCGATTTGGAAGTCAAAATTCACCAAAATGCTAATTTGGTGGTAAATAATTAGTAAAAGCTATTATAAATTATCGCATCATCCTTCCTGCGAATCCTTTAGTAAGCAGCTTCTTCTACTACCTTCTTATCAGCCTTCTAAAGTTGCATAATAAAAGCTATAGCTATAGCTGTAGCGGTGGCTACGGACTCTTCCGCCCGCTTTTGGAGCTTATCTGCAGTTAATTGTTTCCATGCCTTAATATACGCTAGGCAGACTCTAGGATACGTTATATAGGCCGCAAAATACGCACCTGTGCTTGCGCGTACGCTAGCTTAAAACTTCCTAGACTTTTATATAAGCTTTGACGCTTTTATAAAGATTTTTTATTCGCTAGGCTGTTAAAGCTGCTTATAGACGATCTTCTGTATCTAAAGCACTCGGCTAGCGAGGCATAGCTTTAAGTTCTGTGCAAGGAAGTAAGGAGAAAAGTCAATGTGTTGATGTTTAAAGCGGCAGTATATTTAGCTAGCCTAAATAAGAAGGCGGTAATGTAAATCGGTTATAACTAGGGTCACCTTTATAACCCTATTATATACGTTACTATACCTAGACTCTAGTTGGTACTTAATTACTATAACTAATAAGAACTTATTGTAAATAAGTAGTCCAAAGCTATAGTAAGGACTTACAATTAATGAAAAAATATATAAAGAAATCCTCTAATACTGTGCTAGTGAAATTAACAAAGCATTTAGTAGTAGGTTGCTAGTATCTAGGCCTATACAAAATGGAGTTAAGCATATAGTCTTTAACCTTCTTAATACCAAGTATAGGCACGTGTTTAAGAGATCCGATCTATTATTAGAGTTTAAAGCTTTTGCTATTACCGCTAAAAAATCTATATAGCGATACGTAATAACTAATAAACGTAGAGGTATAGAGGTTATAATAGCTAATATTATTTTAAAGCATAGCGGCTTGTCTTCTAGAGAGCAGTCTATTAATTTATCTAGATTAAGGGCAGCCTCTAAGGCAGCCTAGGTGCTTAGTAGTCTGTCTATTAAAGTCCTATAATAGCTAAATACTATACCTATACCATTCTATAAAATAAGTTTTGCTATATATAGTTACTTAGACAAAACGCCATTAATAGGGCCCCCATTCTATACGGATTTGTATTAAAAACTAAGTATAAGCATCTATTATCTAATTCTTTAGAGAAAGTTAATATATATTACTGTGGATATAATAAGCTATAGGCCGTAATAAGTATAAACTTCTTGGTAGATAAATATAGGGATAGCTAGGCTATAGTAGATCTAACTACCGGTATACTAATTCTTAACTATATAAACCTGGCATTTACAGTGCTTTCTATAAAGAAGGCTGAACTTAATATAATTATAATTGGAGTTAAAATCCTAATCGGATTATAAAGCGTAAAAGACTTTATAACTTATATAAGATTGTATAATATTATATAGAGTTATCTAACGTACGTTTATAGGTATAAGATTTAATAAGAGTACTTCTAAGTCTAAGTCTAACCCTAATATTATATAACCGGTGCTAACTAGGAAAAGAATAGGTATATCTACCCTAGGTTAAAGTAGTTATAAGTAGTTAATTCTAGAGTTTACGCCACCTATTGTTAGGTAAAACCTAAGTAGATAGTTATATAGCCGCAAGGTACGGGCGACCCTGGGGCAACCCAGGGGTGACTCGCCCGTAAGGCACGTGCTCTACACGTACCTAGGGAAAACCCTTCCTACCTCGTACACAGACTCCTCCTTTTCCCTTAAGGATTCGTCTCTGTCTATACAATATACCTATTGTTCTATCATTAGACTCCCTATCTACATCTTTACCTCACATTCAAATCCTTACCAATCCCCTTAGGAGGATAGCCGGTTTAATTTTCCTACAATACCTCCAAAAAGAAAACCGACGCCTACACCTAACGGTAATACGCTGGCGATATAACCGCAGAACGCCTTAGGATCTAGTATAGACGAAACTGCTAAAAGCACACTAGTAGAATCTAAGCCACCTTCTAAACCTCAAAACGATTAGATATCTATAAACGCTAAAGACCAGTTTAACTTATATACCTAGGCTTAACAGGAGCTTAGTAAGGTTACCAGCGTCCTACCTAATACCACTAACATAAAGGAGCTAGACGAGCTAGCTAAGAAAATAGCCAACTTATAGAGCATTATTAATTCGATAAAGCCCTCCCGTTACCTCTCTAGTAAAGAGCACAAGTTACGTGGCGAACGCATACGCCGATTAAATCTCAACGCCCTAGTTAAAAAGTCACCACCCGATATTAGCGGTACTACTTAACAGCATTTTAACTAGTGGATCGCCGCAGTTAAGAACCGATTTAAGGTTAATAACGCTAACTACAACTATAAGTAACGCACGCGCTAGGCCATCGAAGGTCTTATAAAAGAGAAGACAATTACCTAACTAGTTTATCGCCAGTTAGGCACTAAGGACAAGGGTCCTTTACTATAGGACGAATTTAAAACTATAGTCCAAGACCAGATTAGGAACCCTATAGTAAGACGCTTTAATAACGCTATAATATACTATACGGCTATTATAAAGGAGAATTAGAGGTTTAACGTCTTCCTAGCCTATATACGTAGCTTAGAGAACCTCTTCTTATATACCCCTTTTATCAATCCTAAGCAATAGGTAGACTTTTAGTTCTTACGCCTCTTAGCCCACCTATAAGCAGAGCTCTTTCGCCAGAACTTCGCCTAATAGGTAAAAACCGCTAAAGACCTCTTTAACGAAATCTGCTGTATAGAGCAATTACTTAATACTACAAAGCTCGCGGAAGATCGCGTAAGTAGCAGCGGCAAATCATCGCGTATAAAGCGCAGTTACAGTATAGGCTCTGTAGAGTTAGGCTTAGGGAACAGAACCTAAAAAGGGCGACACTTTTCTAAGTAAACTTTTGGGGAGACCACCCAAAAGCCAGATAGCTTAGGGGACCCCTTGGACGCCGGTGCTACGCAGGCAAGTTAAAGAACCGCAGGCGGCCACTATAAGGAACACTAGAAGCAGGCTAATAAAAAAAAGTCAGCTCGGGCTTCGGAAAACCTAAAGCCCTAGTAGCGCATCTCTTTTAACTACAACTAGGGCCTAATATAGAGGGAGAGAAGAAACGCATTATAGTATACGTCGCGATAGATACGCCCTAGGGCGAAGTCTGCCTACGTGCTTTATATAATAATAGGTGCTAAATTAACCTCATTAATTAAGATGTCGTCTATAGGTTTAACCTGCCTATACGCTATACGCTACGTTTACGTAAACCTATTATATGTTTCCTTAATAGCAACCAGATAACAATCTGGGATACTTATAATCTAATAGTCACTACTAGCGACTCCTAGGGTACCTCTCGCACTATTGGCCCGCAGACCTTTTAGGGCGGCTTATTTAATAGTTACGATATAGTTCTTAAATAGGATTGGCTTGCGGAAGTAGATCTATTAATTAGCTTCCGTTCTAGATAGTTCGTCTAGGGTACTTTAGACCCTAAACGCCTCCAAATAGTCACCCTTAACGCTCTCCTAGCAGACATCGAGGCTAGCGAAATAGTTTATTCGCTATAGCCAGAAGACTCCTTTTTTACGCCGGTCGTAAACATAATAGAGGACCTATCGTTACTAGCAGTAAGTACCTATGCAAACCCTCTAGACGTAGAGACACCAGTTATAAACATAATAGAGAACCTACCGTCACTAGCAGCGAGTACCCGTAGAGACCCTCCGGTGCCAGCGCAGATTACCTATACGCAAGGGGGAGGTAATCGAAACCCTAAAACTATTAAGTATACTACAGCAGAGCTGTATATACTCTCTATACGAGCACACCTATAAAACGTATATCGGCTACACTTTTCTCTCTACTAGCTCCCGGAAGCACACTACTATACAATAATCACTTCAACCTCCGTGGCCTCCGGCCTACCAGAGGTATATAAGAAGGAAATTAATATTTTCTCTAACGAGCTAGCAAGCATACTACTGTAGAACTCTAAGTACGACCATACAATCGACTTAGAAGAAGGCAAGACGCCACTATAAATACCCCTCTATAACCTCTTATAGAAAGAGTTACAGATCTTACAAGAGTACCTAGACAGTGCTCTTAAAAAGGGCTAAATTAGGCCCAGCAAGTCGCCTACTAGAGCGCCTATCCTCTTCGTGCCGAAAGCAGACGGTATAATACGGCTATATATTAACTATAGACGCCTAAATAAGATCACGATCAAAAATCGGTACCCCCTACCGCTAGTTAGCGAGCTCTTTAATAGGCTTAGCTATACAAAGATATTTACAAAGCTAGATCTTTATAATGCGTACTATAGGATTCGTATTAAAAAGGGAGACGAATGGAAGACCGCATTTAAGACACGCTACGGTCACTTCAAGTACCTAATAATGCCCTTTAGTCTTGCTAACGCCCCTATAACTTTTTAAAGCTACATTTATAAAGCTCTAGGAACCCTAGTAAATACCATCTACGTAGTTTATCTAGATAATATTCTTATCTACTTAAATAATAAGGATAAGCACGTTAAGTATATTAAGTAGGTACTATAACAGCTCCGCGCTTAGGGCCTATACGCTAAACTATTAAAATGCATCTTTTATACTAAGAACGTTAAGTTCCTAGGCTTTATTATTACCCCTAGGGGTATTATAATAGACCCTAACCGCGTAAAAGCTATTAAGGGATAGCCCAAGCCTAAGTCCTATAGGGACATCCAGGTCTTCCTTAGCTTTGCCAACTTCTATAGGCGATTTATCTGGAACTACTCGGATACTATATACCCCCTACACGTATATCTTACATAGGCATATCGCGACCCAACGTCAGATAGGGAGAAGAAGAAGAAACGCAAGTCGAAAGGGCCCACTAAATAGTATTAACCTTAGTCCTGGCCTAATAACGCGTAGTAAGCGTTCCGTAAGCTACGCACTGCGTTTATATAGGCTCCTCTACTTTAACACTTTGACCCTAATCTACCCCTAATAGTAATTACTGACGCTTCCGATTATACCTATAGCGGTATACTTCTGCAGCCTTTAGGGTAGGGAGATTAACTCCACTAGCACCTGATTGCTTATTACAGTTAGAAGCTTACTAGCCTAGAAGTACGGTACGATACGCATAATAAAGAACTACTCGCTATAGTGTAATACTTTAAGACGTGGCGCTATTACCTTAAATACGCCGCGTATATAACGCGCGTACTCTGCGATTATAACAATCTTAGGTACTTTATAACCACTAAAAGCTTATCTACTCGCTAGGCCCGGTATACTAAGGAACTAGCTAAGTTCAATTTTAAGATTAAATATAAGCTAGGCAAGACAAATCCTACTAATATACTATCCTAGCGCCCGGATTATACTAAAGGCTTTAAAGATAGCAGCAAGAGGACAATCCTTAATACCATGCTGCCTATATTATAGCAAAAGTTGCGGGTTATAGGCCTTATGGGCGGCCCTAGTGCTACTACACTAAACCAGTAAGTAGCATGCGTGCAGTATACGAGCGACCCTTGTAAATTTGGCGCCGGCGGACTAAAACGTCCTGCTATTCTCTTTAAGACCACTCTAACCAACCTAATGGCGCTTAACCCTAGGGAAGACCCCTTAGCCCAGGCTACGGTCCCCCATAATAACCCAGTGAGTCACCTACGCATTATACGTTACTTCGCTAGCACCGACTTTACGCAGAGTCTCGTGCCACGGCAAGAAGTAGTAGTAGCTGCTTTAGCTAAAACGGCGTTCACAGAACAACCCCCTAAGTCACTAGTTAATTTTATTCATAAAGTATAAAAAAGGGACGCCTTTACACGCTCTATATATAATCAGTTAACCCAGAAACGAGTTCCTACTAGTAATAAGGACTATACCCTTAATAATTAAGGACTCCTAAGGCAAAATAACAAGGTCTAGGTGCTAAATTATATACTACTATAACAAGAGATCCTTAAGCGGAATCATAATAATCCTATAGGCGGCCACTATAGTTTCAACTATACTTTTAAGGTAATTGCGTGAAAATACGCTTAGAACGGCCTTACCTAGGACCTCTATAAATACCTAGATAATTATAATACCTACTAACACTCCAAATCGCGCCGCCATAAACCCTATAGTAAGCTACAGCCTCTCCAGGCCCCCACCTGAGCCTAGCGGCATTATTTACTTAACTTTATTACGGATCTCCTAGAGTCTAAGACTCCTAATAGCGTAGAGTATAACTCCGTCCTTGTCCTTATAGACCATTTCACAAAGCTAGTACGCTACTATCTAGTGTGTAAGATAATTAATGCTACGCAACTTACAGAACTCTTATTTAGAGTCTTTACGTAAATAGGGCCTCTAGATAATATCGTCTCTAATAGGGGTAGTATATTTACAAGCAAGTACTAGAGCACTATATACTACCATCTCCGCGTTTAACGTAAACTTAGTACTACATTCTACCCGTAGATAGATAGTTAGACAAAGCGCTAGAACCAGGAGCTTAAGGTATACCTGCGTATATTTATAAACTAGGAACAGTCTAATTAGGCCTCCCTACTTAAAGAAGTAGCCTTTGCCTATAACTCTAAGATCCATACCACAACAAAGCGTTCCCCTATTAAGCTCGCCTATAGCTAGCTGCCAAACGTCCTAGATAGAGTCCTAAACGGCGTCTAGGACGCCTAGCAAGGTAGGGAAAAATCTAAGTTAATAAATGTTAAACTTACAGAGATATATCTATAACGCCTGCGCCTCATATATAAGGTAGTAATGGCGTCGATAATGTACGCCTAACAGCTTTAGGCAAAATACTATAATCGTCACCACCTAGCCAAGCATTTCGCCGTCGGTGAATAAGTCCTACTCTCCTCCAAGAACATCCACATAAAACGTCCCTACAAAAAGCTTAACTATAAGTTTATGGGACCGTTTTAGATCCTAGAGCGCGTAGGGCAGTAAGCATATAAGCTAGAGCTCCTACCTACTATGGCACGGCTCTACCCAGTCTTCTATATCTCCTTACTAGAGCCTTATAGGTCACGCCCTGGGTTTTAACCCCTAGCAGTAGAAGAGCTTAAGAAAGGCAGCTAGGAAGTAGAAGCAATTATCGCCCACTAAAATCGTGCTAGACAACTACAGTACCTTATTAAATGGCTAGGATGGCTAAATAAGTATAACAAATGGAAATATGAGACAGAACTCGAGAATTGTTAACAACTATTAGATAAGTACCATAAGCGGGACACTCTAGCCTTATAGCTAAAGCGTAGGCGAAAAGTAAGCGCCGCTATTAAAATATAACCTATATTAAAGCGGAACAGAGGACATCCAAAGGGATTAAAGAATAAGTAACAATTGCTATAACTTATAGGTAAGGCCACGGCGTATACCGGCAACGAAACTTAATTTAGAAAGCACCCTTTCTAAACCTAGTCCGTTACTCTATACCAGCTAAGTAGATTATTTATATATTAGAGAACAGGCCCGTTTATAACTAGGGTCTATTTAACCAAAGTCCACAACCTGCTAGTAACCCGCTAGTGGTAACCTATACTAACAACTTATACTATTCCACGCATATACTATATAAATAACGCATAAGGCTAAAATATAGGTTAGTAGCGGGTTTAATGGGCATATAGCCTTACCGTCCTAATCTGGCTGTATACAAATAACCTATAACCTACCCGCAAAGTATATACGGCGCTACGCCGGTATAGCGTAAGGCCAAAGTAGGGTTAGCGGCGGATTTAATAGGTATATAGCCTTACCGTCCACGAATCTAGCTGTATATAAATAACCTATAACCTACCCGCAAGGTACTAGCGACCTGCCTATATAAACGAGCTCTAGAATATTTCTGGTCTACCGAATTTAGGCAACAATATTAAGCTTCACTAGCTCTACCTATTAAATAGACTAATTAGGATTTTTTATACCGGGCATATAAAATCGCTACTGGCTCGGTTAAATGCGGGGGAGTCTTAGCAAGGCAAATCTAACTAATTAGACAACTTCAACCGCCGGTTAAAGTTCCTTAACATCTTCGCGCCACGCACGTGTACTACCCGTCTCTCTATACGCAAAATTAAGACGCTCTTTCCCCTCCAAATTTTTTCCTTACTAAGGTTTTTTATGGGGTTTTATTAAGGCTTAAGTATATAAAGGATCGGGAACAACCCTTTTTAAAGGGGGGGGCATTATCAGGTGAAACCTAAGTAGATAGTTATATAGCTATAAGGTATGGGCGACCCTAGGGCAACCTAGGGGTGACTCGCCTATAAGGCACGTGCTCTATACGTGCCTAGGGAAAACCCTTCCTACCTCGCACACAGACTCCTCCTTTTCCCTTAAGGATTCGTCTCTGTCTATATAATATACCTATTATTCTATTATTGGACTCCCTATCCACATCCTCACCTCACACCTATATCTAAGCAGTTAAATCTAAAGCCTATATTAACCCTAAAGTCTACGCCACCTATACCTACTAGTGCATTATTAGCCGTATAGCCGGCTATAATTAAAACTACTTATAGCTAGACCCGTAGTAGTAAAGACCAGCCCCTACTAAATAAATTAGAGCTCTTAAAAGGCGTAGATCTAAATAAAGTATAAATATTTAAGATAATACTATAGGATAAGATAAAAGGATAGTATAATAAATAGCTAAAGTCTAATCGCGAAATATTTATTAATATATTATTTAAGGATATAAATAATAACCCTAACCTAATTTATATTGGGGAAATTAATCTTAACCGCATATAGGAGCGCTACTACTTTAATGCCTTAATTAACCCTATTTTAACTAATAAGGAACTAGAAGATAAGCATAAGAATAAAATTAAGGAGGTTAATTAGGAAGTTAATTACCTAAAGGATGTGCGAGAAGTATATATTAACCTAATATTATAAGTAAAGGCGCTATAGTTCCTCTCGTTTCTATTAACTATTTATAACACTCTTTAAGATATAACCTTCTACTTATATAGTATAAAAAAGGGTAAAGCTATATAGATATATTAGCTGCTTAGTGTTACTTATACTCTTCGCAATTATATAGCCTTAGGTGGGACCTTTCTCGCGGATATAATGGGTTTAGGTAAAATATTTTAAATGCTCTTAATTTAGTATACTAGTGTGTTAATAACCAAGATTAACCTTAACTGGCTTAATTAGAAAAATTAAAAAGGTAGAGATAAAAGTCTCTACCTTACCCCTAGTATAGATAAACACCTGCAGCCGCCTAACGCCTAATACCTAAGTTAAATAGATAGTATGCCACAGTGCTGTTATATTAAGGGAAGTATTACTAGAAATTTTCTTTACCGGCTAGTAGGGCTAACTATATATATTACTAAACAGAATCTACTACCCTAAGTAATTAAAGACGTTAAATTATAGTTTAAAACTTTAGAACTAAATAATTATATTCCTAAAGGTAGGCTATAAGTTCGCGTGCGCTATTTTGCTTTTATTAGGTCTAGTATAAAGAAGTATAATTTTATAGATAAAGATAAAGATATTCTTAAACCTATAAAATATAAAAAAGAAGGTAAGAAGGTCTGGTGGAAAATAGACTTAAGATCGGCTTTAAATTTTATAATTATAACGTCGCAAACTTAGGTAATAACCTAGACCGCTTAGGAACAGTATAAGACTATTTTTAATCTTTATAGAGACGGTGGTCCTTATTATATTATTAGTAGGATTCTTACTAATAAGTTCTATATAGATAGGTTAGAGATAAGTTATTTAATAAAAACAGCTAAATAAGTGTATAATAATTAAGTAGTATTTCCTTGCTTTAAACCCCCGGGCCTATCTTATAAGGACGGGAATAGTAAATAGCCTACTATACCTCTTAACCTTTAGTAGTGTTTACTTCTAGTACGCTAACTAGCGAAGGTTTTATAAGTTTAATTCCCGCCTTAGAAATTTTTAGGGCCCTTAATTAGGCGGATTCTATAAATATAAAATTAATTAAATATAAAAAGCTAGGAGTAGCTAATCGCTCTTCTCTTCTAAATAAGGTTATTACAGGCTTTAAAAAATACTCCTCTTTAATTATAAAGATCTTAATTATACGTAAGATAGGGGAAGACCAATAGTTTAATAGGAGGGTAATTAATAAGCTACTTGTCACGGGACACCCCCGTAATACCTTGCACACATTTACCTATTTCCACCAACTCAGCAATTAGAGACCAACCGTAAAATGGCAATCTGACGGCAATCTAGCGGCAATCTATGGCATTCTGCCATATTCTGCCAAGTTCCACCGAATTCTGCTAAGTTCTGCTAGGACCACGACCTGAACTCTATTCTACCCTATGTATATATTAACTAAGTAACCAAGTTAACGATATATGCCCTTTCTTCCCGATCTCCTACCTTCTCTCCTTATATAACGTCTTAACCTTATTATACAGTTTATATATATAGCTTAATAATATCTACTTCGTTATATATTATTACCACTTATGCTTACTCCGTGATACTACGTTGCGTTAACCACTTATACTACTACCCAAAATGGAAAACGCACCTAAAGCCCCCGTGACGGCCGCCAATATTATATCTATCCTCTAAGAACAAATGGCAAGTATACAGAAGTCCTTCGTAGAGGCCCTTAAATAATAATAAGTTACCCTAACTTAATAATAAGCCGAATAAGAAGCACGGTATTAGAAAACAATAGAAGCCCTCCAAAAAGAAGTCTGTACCCTTAAGATGCCTACACCAAAACCCTAAAACCGAATACTATTTTTAGAGTTAAACACGCGAAACGCGAGTCCCGAACCTATAGTAGCTATTTACCCTAAACTAACTACCGTACCGTAACAATCTGAGCGGTTACTTAACCCCCTAGTATTTACTGGTAAACGATAAAAGCTCTAATTATTCCTAAGCTAGCTAAAAAATAAGCTAACTGGTAACGCTAACCGTTACCTAACTAAAGCTAACTAACTCTGTTACGCCCTAAGTTAACTAGGAAGAGAGGCAGCTAACCTTATTAAACCTCTTTAGCCAACCTTAGTATAAAGCCTAGTTGTACTTCTTAAAGCCTTATATGGTAACCTAAACCGCTAAGCTATTGCCTAGAGAAAGATAAACCACATAGCTTAAGGAACAAAAAGTTTCCCAGTATACTTCTCCGAATTTAACCGTTACGTAAGGGAAATAGGCTAGAATAACTCCGCACTAATTAACAGCCTTATTAAATCTCTAAGCCCTAAACTAAAAACCTCCCTAATAGGCGTAGACCTACCAGGAGCCCTTAACGCCTGCATAAACGTCGTTAACAAATAGTATAATAATATACTACGCCTGATACCAAAATACGCCCCTTAATATAATACAACAGCCCTATAAACGTCTACCAAGTCGTCTTAGCCTAAGTACCCTAACGCCATAGATATTAACACTGGAACCCTAGAGTACGCCCTACTAGGGTTCCCTAAATAAGAAAGACGCATTAAGCTAGGCCTCTACTTTAAGTGTGGAAGTAAGGACTATATCTTAAAATATTGTTTTGTCCCCTTACCTATACCCTAAAACAATTTACAAACAGCTAATACTAGCAGCTATTCACTACATCGATCTTCCAGTTACCGTCCCCAATC
>Ga0307515_10002257_pt1 | contig 42170 bp, 43 predicted proteins | sample 17_EM_MG_FD_194513 | JGI IMG/M metagenome (GOLD analysis project Ga0307515, IMG submission 194513) | Populus trichocarpa ectomycorrhiza microbial communities from riparian zone in the Pacific Northwest, United States - 17_EM | ecosystem: Host-associated > Plants > Roots > Unclassified | place... | reverse complement strand
GCTATATTGCCTTTGCTGCCTCAACTACGACGCGAGAATCCAATCAAAATCAAAGTGAAACCGGTATGTCCCCACACTTTGTTATTTCTGAGACCTACGCAGACGCACCCCTTGTGGGAGCAACTCAGATATCAGTCGAGATCCCACAAGGGTTGGAGACAAGTGAAATCGCATACCTGACATACTGAGTGAGGATCTTCGTAAAATGAATGCCGTGGTGAATGGCAATCTCAAACTCAAGTGTCGTGGGTGAGCGACCTGTCGCGAGTTTTCAAATCAACATTCACCATGTAAGGAGGAGTTCGACACTTACTCCCATCAGCACCGGCCAGGGTGGTAGCACCGTATGGAGAACCACCAGCAATCTCATTCATTTGCAAGATCTTGGGAGTGCTATAACCTGAAATGGATCGGTCAATACCATACCAGCAGGGTGGAAGTATTCAGGTATACCCATCGGGACATAGATAATGCCATGGTGCTGTAATTCATTCAGCAAACAAAAGCCAACAAAGGAACAAAGCCACCACTCACGACGAGGAAGGGAAGAGTGGTGAGTACGGTAGTCTCTTGTCCTATCTCAAATATGAGATTCAAAGACCGTTCGGTTTCCAGGGACATACTAACCTCCGTGCTAGAAAAGGAAGAGAGGTCAATACGGTCGCGAGCTCGCGCACGACAGAGGCGCTGCTCACCTGAGTACCGGTGCCCGTGAGGATAGTAGCCATCTTCCCGTTGAGCTTCTGGGCGGTCCAGAGGCCGCCGGTTTGATCGAAAAACGCGTCGACTTGCGAGATCGCGCGACCGTAGCGCGTAGGGACTGGGTCCGGGCCGGATCCGAAAGTGTGATTTTACAGGTTAGAGTTGAAAAATAATAAAACTTTCACCCCCTCCGCGAGGGCGAGGGAGGACCAACGACGGGGACGAAACGAGGACGAAACTTACATGCAAAAATGTACCCATCGTACTGCCTGTGGGGCCGATCGTCAGTACAAGTGGGTTATCCGCATGTCGTCATATCGTCCACCCCACCCAACCAGATGGGATGGACGAGAGAACGCACTCGAGATCGGTGATTTTGATGGCTGGGTATGCGTTGATTTTCTCGTCGCGTGCTGCCTTGCCCTGGACGTTGCCATGGAAGAGCTTGAGGAGTACCTCATCGCTCAGGATTTCGGGGCTACACATCGCATAATCGCATGGTCGCATGATCATATTATCACACATCACACATCAAAGGGTGATTGTCGTCGTTAGTCGTTCGTCCGGTCCCGATCGCACGTGTACGTGTACGTGCTCCCGCAAGTTTCAACAAAAACGTACAAGCGATAGATGTCCACATGCGCACCCGCTTCCCGCGCGCCCTGGACGGCCTTTTCGACGAGTTGATAGATGTGCCTGTACCGGTTAACGATTACGTCAGTGGGTAGGCCGGTTGGATAAGGGGATGGATTAGAAGTGGACTAGTTAGGTGGGTGGACGCACGTGTAGAGAGAGTAGTAGATGACTGCGATTTTTGGCATGCTTGGACTTGGACTTGGGACTTGGGACGAGGAGGAGTTCAGGTTCTTGCGTCGATGGTCCCGCGTCGAGGCCCTCCTCTTAAGGAGCAGAGGATGTTCCATAAAAGGGTATCCAGCTCTCAGAACGATTGGTAATGTCCATGACGCACGGATGAACGCCGATAACCATCGCTGGCCTCGAGCTCCATGCCTTTACGCCCCGCCCTGACTGTCCAACTGAATCGACTGCGCGGCTTGCGTCTTGTTGTGTGTTTGTTCGGTCCTACCCACCGCCGATCTTGCTACTTAGCATGTCCTGGTTATACTGGTATCAACAATGTCTCATTACGATAATGAGGTAGAGATAGCGAGACGTGGAGATGGCTACAGGGGTGAACAAAATCCGGAATAAGAAAAAAAGAGACAGAGACATCTAACTAACTGAGTGAAGGGCCACTGAGGGGGGGGAGGTGGAGAGGTTGAGTGAGGGGTTTCCTTTTGTACGATCAATCTATCGATATTCGGCTCCGCAATCCCCCATAATTTTAATCAGCTTCCTCCCGTTGCTCTTGTTGAGCACGGTATTGATCGCCATGTGGTCCTCTTTGGTCAGGCGCCACCCAAAGACTGCTAGATTGTCGTCGGTGTTATCGCTTACACCCAGCCGCGCACCTGGACATCATAACAATCGTTAGCAATAGGTCGTTGGGGGTTTACCGCCGGGGCAGACCGAGGAAAGAGACACGATTCGTACCAATGAGGGCGGCTCCGACGAAATCATGATCCAGGACCCAACGTGTGGCGACATTGGCTATGCTGACATGCCGTTGGTCGCCAATTTTTCCGAGCACGATGAGCAGTTGTTGGAAGAGAGACCACGATCCCCACGCGGATAGGATGATGTCGAGGTATTTCTTCTGCGAGGGGGTCAGGGGGTCTCGGCCACCCTCCTCGTTATATCGGTTGGGCTCCGACACATGGAGCCACTTATCCGAAAGGAAGCCGCCACACTAGAGAGAGGAAGTAGAGTAAGCCCCACCGACTGGAAAAACGGCCGCTTGAGAGGCCGGCGGCGGCGGCGGCGATTAGTTATTAGACGCACCAACGAGCCATATGTGAGCAACTTGACGCCGTGCCTCTGGCAGACGTCTGCCATTCCATGGAGTGGCCGAAGGTCAATGAGGGAAAACTGTGATCGTGGAGGGGTCTCGGAATCAGGGCCGTGGTTCCAAACGGTGTCCCGCAATGCAAATTACACACCTGCACCTGATTGGTGAGGATAACACCGTCACCGAGCGTCGAGCAGATTTCTTCCAGGCGTAATGAATCAAAGTTTACAAGGCCGATGCCCCCTACCCTGGCACCGTCCGAAGAGGCTAAGGAGGCACTGGGACCATCGCGAAGCGTGGCAAGGATGCGAAGGGCGTCGAGATAACGCTTGTCAGAATAGTCGTTCCAGTGAAACTAAAAAGAGAACGGCATGGCAAAACAAGTCAGAATGGACACGGTGACGGCGACGGTGACGGGTGTTGGTCGCATCGTCTGAAGGGGCGGGCGCGCACCTGGAGGAGATCGACACGGCCATGACCACCTTGTTCCTTGGTGCTCTTCATTCTCTTGATGCGTTCTCGGACCGCATCTTCCACAAACGAGCGTGGGAGGTCTCCTGGTGGAGGGGGGCGGAAGACACACCATTTTGTGGCGCCAAGGACTTGTTTAGAGACGTGGGGGGGAAGTGATGATCGAAAGTGACCCTGCAATGTGGAATTATGTTAGTGCGGGGGCGGTTTACACGAGGGATAGAACGCCGGACTGACAAAGAGGGGTTCGGCACTCCCATAGTGATCAGCTAAAAAAGGGAGTGAGTGCATGTCGGGCGTTATCGAACACAACTCACCCTAGACAGACGAGGGCGGGAAAGAAGGTGGTAACCAACGTCAGTTTTTGGTAATTTATAGATATGTTGACATATGTATATGTATAGAAAAGGGACGCGGAGGACGAGAAAAAAGCATACCATGTCTAGAGGAGTTATGGTCAGTTGGGGAATGCATCCATAGCAGGGAGCAGGGGACGATGGAGGGTGATGATGATGACGATGATCGAGGACGACGTAGGGGAGCGGGGCGGCGTGCGGGGTGGGGCGGGGGGGATGACGGGATGAGATGAGGAAATGACAAGGGAGTTCGACATGGGCGCGGTACGTACCGAAAGCAGTAAAGCCCTTTGAGACATGTTTGAGCATTTCCTTGCGGATGCGGGCGGCAGGGGCTGTGCCCCAGGCGGGAGAAGAGAGCTGCCAGAGGCCAGTCCATAGGCGGGGGACGTCGATGAGGGAATGGCCAATGGCGAGCGGAAAGGTCTCTGCGGGTTCCGGCGAAGGTGTCGGGCGGGGGACCATGATGTGTATGTGTATGTGTGCGCTGTGTATGCTAGGCGGTAGGCGGCGGCGGCGGCGGCGGCGGGCGTCGCAGTGGTGGTGTTGGTGGTGTTGGTGGTGGTGGTTGGTGGTAATCAGTGAGTAGTGGTGGTTAGTGTTGGTGGTGGTGGTTAGGGTGGCGGCGGCGAGGCTGGGCGGCGGAAGTGAGATGGAGATGGAGATGGGACCAAGAGGGCAGGAGGAGGTCGAGGTGAAACGGGAGCGTGGTTATATACGCTGGACAGGCGAGCGAGTGGATGGATGGACAGGCGACAAGCAAGGCAAGGGGAAGCCGGCGTTGAGGAATGAGCTAAGAACTAGGAGCGAAGAGCTAGAACAAAAGCGAAAAACAAAACCAAGAGGAGCGAACCTAATTGGAAGATTGGAAGATTGGATGGAAGAACGAGAAGGAAGCTATCACCCCATCCATCCCATCCGACATCCTATCCCATCCATCCCATCAAAACGAGCAAGGAGCGATTATGATTATGATTATGATTAGGGCAGGCATTCAAGACAGGCGAAGGAGGGCAGCCAATATCGTATCGTATGTACAGGATGTACGGAACACGGACACGGAACCAGCCCTAGCCTATGTATCTATCTGGACAGAAAGCCGGCAGACTCACCGCTGCCGAGGACGAAACGGCGTTTGAGCTAAGCTAAGAAACGTGGACGGATCGATTATCCAACTTTTCTGATAAAATCCGACCACACATTTTCGTCCGCACCGCCCGACAAAAAACAGTTGAGTTACCGCCAAAGTTGCCGGGACCAGGAGTAATAATAACCAAAATCAACAAACTAACCTAGTAAGTAAGCCCGCTAGTATGCCAGTATTATTTATCCGGCTTCCCTTCCGCAACACCCCCGAATTCGCTCTTCCACCGCAGACGAAGACGTAGACGTAGACATAGACATAGACGTAGACGTAGACGCGACGCAGATCTCGGCCCCAGCCCACCCCCACCCCCACCATGCCCACCACGACATCCACAACCTCCACGACCTCCACGAGTGCTACATTCCCACATAGAACACCTCCCTCCGATTCCCCTTTTTCCAGGCCCCTCGAGGTATCCAGCCCGCTTGCGCACCGTCCCTGCTCCATCCAACACGAACACAGTGGCAATGCACTATGCATTCTAGCCCCTTTTAGAAAACAAAAACACATAAGAACATGGTCTCCCTGAAGGCCTGACCCAATTCGCCAATTCCCACCCTTCTCCACGCCCCCAAATCTCCTATCCAATACCCTTTGACACCCCTGTGACCGCCGTGCTGACATCGTGCTTACCCTTGATACCCTATCGTCTGTCTTACTTTGAGCCTCTTCCACTCATCATAAACAGAAAACTCCTTTATGACCACCAGCCGTCGACGTTTGCACACTACCACCCTCCAAAGAAGAAAATATGCAAACCGGACAACGTCTAGACCGCTCCAGATGACCACCTCCACACCCACGCATATAATGTGAAGAGCAAAATCGTCCTATCCAGTGCAAACTAAGGAAAAGAAAAGAAGAAGACGAAGACGAAGAAAATCTCAAATCAAATCAACCTCCCCGGCCATGCGGTGGATAGCCCCCTGGATGAACAGACAAGAAAAAGGTATGCAAAAGAACCATCCCTTTGCTGCTATCTTTCTGCCACTCACCATCACATGATAAGCATGATATGTATACATGTGTCGATTTGTACCCCACCGATCGATCACCTGAATCGTGCAAGTTTCTGCAAAGCGGAGCATATCTGGCCATTGCGCCACTTATTCGATGTCTCTACAACACCATTCTTCGATGCATATATCATTTCCGTATCTGCGCGGGATCGAGCCGTCGTCAAAAACCAGGTCCATCACCCGTACTCTTCGGGCTCCTCGCTCCGGGACCCTCTTCTCCCTTGATGACCTTCAAGCAGTGTCGAGAAATCATTAGCTCATCTTCATTGCCCCCCCCCCCCTCTATCGGACCCTACCGTAAAGGGCCCCCCCCCGTAGCCCGTAGCCCGTGGCCCGTGACACCGGATCTTGACGACACCAAAATGGCAATCTCCAAGGTCAGATGTGGCATCTCTAACCGATCGGCAACTCCCCTTTGTGGAGCGATGGTCCCAAGCAGTGCAACACATTCGTCGTTCGCTCTGGCGATCCTGGCGCTCACATCCATTCTAGGTGGGTGAGCGTGAGCGTGAGCACCCAAGAGGCGTTAGGGACTCCCGTTTCTCCCTTCCCTTCCGTAATGGATGTCTTACTTCATTTGTCATAATGCGTGCGAGGGACGGCCGCACTCAATCGGTGAGAGTCGTTGATAAGACTGTCTATCCCACGGCGTGGTTAGGTTAACCCAACGAACAACGAAGGCTAAATCCTTTCCCTGAAAAGGGCTCTCTGTCGTTCTCCATAAGCCCTCACGTAGATTGCAATCAATGTACTTCTCCGCGTGCAATTACATACGAAACCTCATTACGCCAGCGTTTCAGCGTTTCTGTGGACCTGTGGACAGGGTCACTCTCGTTATTAACTATCACAAGACTTTGCTTTGACGACGGAGAGGCTATCTGCTTCTCATAGAGATAACAGCACTCTCGCCTGCTCCTCCGATGCTCGCATTCAAAGACGAGGGGCAAGTGACCCAAAACGTTTGAAATGATTGAGCAGCGTGATCTACCCCGTGTTGCCCAATTGCCCAAACGGGAGGGGTGAATCGTCACGGCGCAGCTTGTCATCTGGCGGAATGCCCCATTAGGCGAGAACCAGTTATCGCTGCGCAAGCGAAGGTCATTAGAGGTACGTATACAGATGCTAAAGAAGTCGCCGAGAGACCGGTGAGCGAGGGGGAAGGATCCCAGGGCCCTTTTTTCCCGGTGTCACCTTCCCTCCCTGTCAAGGCACCACTTCGGCGTTCTAACCAACACAACAAAATAACACGACTCAATGGCCGGACGCGCGCTACTGTCCGCTCTGTGGCTTTGTGGCTCTGTGGTGTGGTGCTGGCGAAGCGTCATTTCGGAACGGGCGTTTAATTGGGCGGGGCGCAACACGTATCCAAGTTAGACTATGACAAGACAAGATAGGAGACGGGAGGGGTGAGAGGCGAGGCGAGGCGGGGGGTTGGAGGGTGGGGTGGTAGGGTTGGGTAATAGGGTAAGGGGCTCCCTACCAGCCTACCAGCCTACCAGCCTACGCCCACTGCTGGGCCGCTCCGCTAGGCTAGGGACACCACACGCCGACTGCGCCATCTGCGCCGCTGCTGAGCAGCCAAGGGAGCCCGGCAAGCCACTCGATCGCGAGGACGCCCAGTCCGTCCGCGACCGCGTGCCCGCGCAGGATCTTGAGCGGCACGATCAGCGGGTCCGTCAACAGGTCGTGGTACACCCGGCTGTGGAACACATGGATCGTCCCGTCGTCGGATGCCGAGGCGAACAGCGGGTACGTCGGGTGGAAGTGAACACACCGAATCGCCCGGGTGTGATACCTGTGAAAAGAATTTTTGTTTTAATAAATAATAAAATAATAATTTTTTTTTTTGGGTGAATAAATGGGAAATCAAAGAAAAAGAAAAACGTAAGAATGGAGTGACAACGCCACGAGCGCGGCACAAAAATGCATCGGGAATGCATCGGGATCCGAGTAAAAAGGCAAAAATACCCGGTTGGTACGCGGCCGAGTTTTTATGTAACAGCGCTTGGCCGGAGCATCGGAACGCCGGGTGCCGGGTGCCGGCGCGGTAATGCGGATGGGGCGGCTAAAATATGTCCTCTTTTAAAAAGCGAAATACTTGACTCACCGAAGGACTTTGTACGGCTTGTTGCTGAGCTCCAGATCGAACCAGCATAGCTTGCGGTCGTACCCCCCCACTATAAAATGGTCGCCGGACGGGTGCACGTCTAGGCTCGAGATCCATCTGATGCCCGGTAGGAACGTCTTCACGAGCTTCTGCTCCACCAGATCGTACAATCGAACGTATCGCTGCGTCTAAATTGGAAACGTGTCAATATCCCCCCCCCCTCCCTGCAGTCTCGGCTGTTTCTAAGGGGGTTGTGTGATGATAATAATAAGAAAAGAGAGGGTGATTTACCGCGACAAAGAAGTGGGGCTTGAGAGGGTGAAACGCCACGCGCTGCACGGCTCCTTTCACGTTCTTGAATGGTGCTTGCGAATATCGCTTGCTCGTCTGGTGAATCCACACAGAAGCCTGTCCTGTGCCCGACGCTGTAAGATTCAAAGATTCAAAAAGAGGGGAATCAGTCCTGTTTGGAAATCGGACTGTTTCTCGACGCGCGCGTACAGATAGTGGCAAAATAATCGCCTTTCCGATGGAACGTGATTTGCGTGACGTGTCCCGATCCCTGGGGTAGCTGGATGACGCACAGGAAATCGGCAGCGGCGGTACCGCTTGGGAGCGTCCACTTGACGGCGCTGGCGGCGGAGGGTGGCTGAGATCCGGGGCCCATCTCTGCTCCATCGAACTGCTCTCTCGTGGTTGTGTGGATCGCGACCGACAGCAGAGGCGGGATGACCACATAGAGTTGTTCCTCGCTGTTCGGATGGTAGTACGTGAATGAAGATCCGTCCGACCCGATCAAGACGCTCCTCACTCACAGGCAGACAATGAAATAAGATACTTCCTCTCTTGGACACCAGGCCACGGCCGAGACCTTGCCATTCAGATTCCAGTGCGCGGCTTCGTGGCCTGTGGCACTCTCCCACAGAGAGACCAATCCGGACTCATCTCCTGTTACTACCCAATCGCCTCCCGGGCTCGTGGATAGACACCGGACGCGTGCTTCGTGCCTCCTTTCTCGGATCGCCAAATATGTTGGGAAGGGTCGCAATGTTTGTGGAGAAGGAAGAGAAGGGATGAGCGACTCAGGGTCTATATTGAGCTTTGTCCTCTGTACCCTGGGAGCAAGGTAAAGGTCCAAAAGGCGGTTGAACCGTTCGCTGATAAAACCTGGATATGCGGGAACCAAGCGGAATGCCGAGTATTTTTGAGGGAGGTAGTCCCTTTCCCTGTCCTCCTTATCAGTATTCTGCCATTCGTCCTTCTCTTGTGGGGTGGGTAGATATTCTGCTGGGGGGTTGTAAGATTCAGCGTTCGTTGGGAGCCGGGGCTTAGGCGCGGGAAGAGGGGCGGGATGGGCGGAGGCAGGTGTAGACCAGAGGTTAAAAAATTGCGGTTTGTTATCCGCGGCTTTCGGACGGTTAGGGATAATCCGGCCTTGACGGATGGCCCGCACAATCTTCATGACCTAAAGAGGACTCAGAGCATATCCGCATCATATGGCAACAAGTGAATACCTTCTGCCTTTCCCATTTACTGGGGACGAACCGTCTCTTTGGCTCAGGTGCTGCACTCAGAGGCATGATTTCCTCTTTGCCCTTGCCTGTGAACCACTCAACAGTTGGTTCGTAAGGGTTGTACCCTGCATCGGGGTTCTCCCCCGCGTAAAGTCGTCGTATAATGTCTAGCTCTTCACCAGTTAGTGACTTCTCGCTCTGGAGATTTTTATCGAAAGCGGACGTCCTGTGATGGCTCAGTATCTGTCACGGTTAAAAGCGTGGACCGCACCATGAGCTAGGGTCCTCTATGGTCGCCAAGAATTTGTCGAGTTCGTCTCCTTGTGCAGGTCGGAGCACTTTCTTCCCGTCGATATTGTAGCCAATATGAGGAAAGTCATCATACCAGTGCATTGGAATATTCCCGACTCGATTAGGGTCCTAACACAGGGCATCAATGGAAGACTGAAGAGACATAGTTTACGGACCTCTTCTGTAGAGGAATCTGAATCATACTCCGGAGCTATTTCAGGATAAACGCGCTTTGGACGCCCTGTTATATTTGAAATGACCGTTTTTCCGTCTAACGGAGGCTCCTCGTCCGCGTCGTCTTGTTCATCGACATCGGTTTCCTCTGTGTCGTCCGCGCTACCCTCTTCCTCCTCTTCCTCCCCCTTTTCTTCATCTGAACTTGTGTCTGAACTACCGGAATCGAGCTCTGGGAATGGTTCGGCATCCCCGTCGTCGCTGCTCACTGAATCTTCACCGTCTGAGTCGACTTCCAGGTTGGTGGGTGGGATGTAAATGACATCTGTGTCCTCTACATCCCTTTTACGCTTTTTCCCATCGCCGTTCACTAGCATTTGTGTCTTGAGAGAAGCCATCGACGAGGTTGAGTTTTCTAAGAAATTTGGTTTGACAGTACTTGGACCCGACGCGCTCCTTCCATGGTTGTTTACGGCGGCGGTACGCTCTAGTTGAGCCTAGCCGACCCACTTACTTATTATATATATTGTAGACGACGTTTCTGCTCTCGTTCTGGACATTGGCGCCCACACAGTGCGCGCGGGATATGCTGGCGACGACGCACCCAAAGCCGTCTTTCCCACCACGTACGCGTATCGCGACAACCAAGTACCAAGTGCAGACCCTAGTACACCCACGAACATAACTCGCAAATATTGGATCGGCGAACGCGGCGCACCGATTTGGAAAGCCAACCAGGAAGTAGCAAACCCATTCCACAATGGCATCTGTGAGTCAGCCAAACTCAACTACGGTCTCATTGGCTGATGGACCTCACAGTGGAGGATTTCAATCCCATCCCTGAGATTATTAGACATGCATTTGTGGACAATTTGCGATGTGATCCCATAGATCACCCGGTCCTTATCACTGAAAGTGCCTGGAATACCGCTGCAAATAGAGAACGGATGGCGGAAATCCTATTTGAGGAGTTCAAGGTCCCTGCTTTCTACACCGCGAATTCAGGAGTGTTAACTGCGTTGGTGCCTTGTTCTGAACGCAAAGCCCCATCACTGATGCCCACCTAGGTTTGGTGCGGGTAAAGGAACAGCCTTGGTCGTGGACGTGGGAAGCCAATTCGTAAATGTCGTTCCAGTCGTCGACGGCTTTGTGCTTCGGAAAGGCACGACGGCCTCTAATCCATGTCACGATCTGTACTGACCACCGTACAGGTTTACAGCGGTCGAACCTTCCTGTACTTACTCGCCTGAACGCTTCAGGTTTCTTAGGCCCAAGCAATCGGCGTCCATACCCTGTGCCACTTGTCCCTCATCAGTTGATTGCAACCAAAACTCCGGTAGACCCTGAGCAGCCTCCAAACTTCACCTACCGAGATGACCGTATGCCTCTCACGACCCAAAGTTGGAAAACCTGGGCAACGGACCGCGAAAAGGACGAATGGATAGTGAGCGTAGGTGCTGTTCTTGAAAATGGGTTGGGAGACCACCAGTACGTCCATTCTTTGAGATTAGGTCAGAAACCAACCATCTGCAGGCACGTGGCGATGCGACCACCGAAAATCTACGAATTCTCATCAGGGTATAGCACAAGCTTTTCACAAGAACGATACTACATTGGCGAATCATACTTCGACCAGAGACACATGGCTGTCAGTTGCTTCACGATGTTTGGTCCCCGCGATTGACTGTCTCGCTTGTAGCAAGCGAATCCGAACCTTCCTCTGGTCATTCCTATTCTGATTCAACATTCCCTATCAGGGGCAGAGGCCGACCTTCGCGCTCATCTTATTCAAAATGTGGTACTGACTGGTGGTGGCTCATTGATGATGGGCTTTGCGGAGCGGCTATCTAATGAGTTGAGCAAGATGTTTGCCGGGGTGAGCCTCGATCTTTGCGGTCCCAGAAGCCTGCCACATAGCTCATATTCTTTGCAGAAGGCAAAATTGTATGCACCAGGAAATGTCACAGAGCGCCAATACGGCGCATGGGTGGGTGGTAGTATTTTGGCAAGTCTTGGAACTTTCCATCAGCTGTGGATCAGTCGTGCGGAGTGGCAGGTATGAAATTTCCTTCCCAAAAGATAACAAACTTTGATGTCGAACATTCACAGGAACACGGGAAGGCGATCATATCCCAGCGCTGCAAATGATACCATTTGCCTTTTAGATCAACTATGTAGGCGTATATGGTCAATGCTCGATTGTATTTCTCTCTCCACGGGTGTACCCGCTGCGCCGCTCCACCTGCCGGTGACCAGAGTGCGGGACATACCGAAGCGACCTTGACTGCAACTCACTTTCAAAGCAACCTTTACGTTACATGCCCGACATGCGTCTGCGATTCCGTCCAGGCATCGAAGACCGGTCACCTCTATTACGGTTAGTGGACAGTTCGAACGTGGCATACCCACTCTCGTTGCTACTCCCCGGACTGGATGTGTCAAGTGTAGACGACTGTATCTCATGCCACGGAACCGGGCTCTCACGGAATCGGTGCTCGACGCAGATCTTCAGGTTGAGCTGTCACAATTGAAGAAAAATCCACATGCTGGCAAGGTAGCCTCAGAGTCGAATGACCAATCTCAATGGGCGAGGAATGGGTGTTTTGGAGAGAACAGTACCACGTTGCGGTTATCGAGGAACGACTTTGATACGAATATGTGCACGAAAACGCCATGTGGCACGAGAAGGGCTTGCTTATCATCTCGTTTTGGTTCCCTTCGGCTGTCTCCGCAGAGACCGGGAGCGTCTCGTCGGCCATCAAACACTAAATAAATGTTTAACATACGCAAAGTCGAGACCTGCCACCGATCCCCACTGTACCCTTCAGGGCTAGAACACAGCCCCAAGAACATTTCGGCTTCGCTACTGAGACTGACATTTTTCGCTCAGGACCCCACAGGGGCACAAGGGGAGTCATGGCGGTATCCTAACGAACCGAGGTGCCACTGATCGGGCTCGGTCGTTCCGCGGCTAGTCCCGAATCATTTTTGTCGTTACTGAGATGCCGTGCCGTATTCGAGGCAAAGGTTCGTCTTCCGGTAATCATCCAAGCTTACAGGTGTTTCGAAAGTAGGTAGAGGACTGTAATTGGTTTAGTTATATGCACATTCGCGCTCCTTTGAAAATTTTCATTCACACACCCATAGGACAGCTTTTCAGTTGCCCTTGGCGGCTCAGTTTGTGCCCCCAACACTCTTATCTTTTCTGAACAATTCCGCAACCATGTGTGGCAGGTAAACAAAGTGAAGCTGTTAGGTTCGCATGATAGCGTTCACTTGGTGAGACCGCTCATATCTAGTAGATTGGTAGGGTCACACCGCGTACTCGCATGTAAGGTCTTACCAGTAGTCATCAGGCTAGTTTCTTTCCTCTGGTTCGGTGTCGGAGCTGCACCATAGCCTCCTTACTATCTGGTCTGCGACGAGAGTCAGGTAGTGAGTGGTTCATCGAGGGGCCAATGTCCGATAGCATCTAGGGCGCTTCAACACCCGATAGTCCAAGCGCTCAAGAACCGCATTGGTATGGGTGTGTTACAAGCCCGTATTGGAGTCTCATGATTTATTCGTAGGGAGACTAATAAGACCCCGATTTTCTAGAGTTGGGAACAAAGCCCACCACCTTGGACCTCTACTTCGTCATACCTGGAAGAACAGGACTACTTTAATACTATATAGAATGGGAATCAGTCCTGGATATATAGACAAAGAAACTAGCTAGCCTGATATGTGTTGGAATAGAAACATCCTGACGATCTCTGTCCTTTTGATGCCTACAGCCAGAGAGGAAAATGTATGGACATGGCTTCGAGCCCTTGGCGATGTTAATACGGGACTAGATCGCGTCGTACTCTAGATCGAGATATCATTGAGAATTGTATTTACATGAAGGGCTCAGCAGATTGGCCGGCCAAGGACTGCACATATCCTATAGCTGATCTTCTGTCATGTATGGGGTAGGTTCAGGTCTAGCTAAGCTGGGGCATGCTAGGTGTTGGGCTAAGGGATAGTCAGCTGCGCTGCCGAGTCGAGTCCAAGCATCAGGATTAGCACATCCTTCTCCTTCCAACCAGCAAGTGAGGTAAGAGACTCGAACAACGAGCTGAAACCAGTTCTTTGCCGGAAAAAGTGCTAGGGCCTAGGGATGTTGACAGAACGATTGGTTTGAAATGAAAAAGGTATGGGAACAGTAGATGCGATTGTTGCATGGGATGGTATGGGGAGCGGATCATCTAAGTAGAATAACAGGTTCAAGAGGTTGCGAAGATGACTTATGATTCCTATTCTCCTAATTCCGTACGCAGAGTAATAAACAGGGTGCCGTTTATCCTGTTGTAGTCAGTATCCGGGTGTTCTGGCACTTCAGGTTGGGACACTCCGCCACTTCGTCTTTGCTGGATGCGGTTGAAATCATCAACATACAAGAGACGACGTATCTTCCGGAGGACGTCCACCCTAATCCTGATGACTTTTCGACCATAGTTTTTCCTGTCTGGCCAGAAAGTTGCGTTTGAAAGCTTCACAATATTGGGCATCCTTGGGTCCAGGCCTCGAAAGGGGCATCCTGGCGTTCTTTGCCACCCTCGTAGGTCCACAAACCCAGATTGCCACCCATAGAAATGACTCCGCATCGTGCTGATATAAATGTATCCAATGGGTGTCGGCAGCGATGTGTGACAGTATACAGTAGTTGAGTTATTAATAGATGGGAAGGGGCAGAGGCAGTGGGAAAAATATGCTCTCAATGTGTTCCCAAAAATACATTTGTTGTGGTTTCTGGGGCACATTTGTAATTTTTTGGGAATTTTGCGACGACATGGGGACGGGTGGCCGGCCCACAGGAACTTGTTGGTGTTGCTGCTCCTCGAGCCACCATTTCTCAAGCATTGGGCTCGAAAAAAAAAAATTAGAACAAATTTTTTATGTATTAGAACAATATATTACAAGCGTTTTATAGGTTATGAAGTCAGTTGTCGAGAGGCCCGTTGAGTGTGGGGGCCGAGTGGCGGTGTATGTACTGCAACAGCCGACAACCGAGCGGGGAAGGTCCCGAAGCCTAATTTCGTGCGCAGCGTACTAAACAGTTCGCCGTCTATCCTGTTGTATTCAGTATCCGGGCCTTCTGGCTCTTCAGGTTGAGCCTCTCCGCCATCCTCTTCAATGGCTTCTCTTTGCTCAATGCGGTTGAAAACATCAACACGCAAGAGACGACGTATCTTCCGGAGGACGTCCACCCTAGCCTGATGACTTTTCGACCATAGATTTTCCCGTCCGACCAGAAAGTAGAGTTTGAGGGCTTGACAAAGTGAGGCACCCCCTTGGGTCCAGGCCTCGAAAGGGGCATCCTGGCGTTCTTCGCCACCCTCGTAGGTACCACATACCCAGATTGCCACCCATAGAAATGACTCCACATCGTACCGATATAAATGTATCCGATGGGCGTCGTGAGCGATGTGTGACAGTATATCTAACGCCATGAAGGGCATCGTCCCGGTCCGTTCGGTATTCGTGCTTTGACTCCCACCTAGTATTGCCAAGTCAAAGTCGATGAGTACCCCAACGACCGTGTCCCCTCGTCGCTTGTACATTAGGTTGAATGCACTAATATCGCGATGGTGGATGCCAGAGAGCCACAACTTGTAATGGCCTGTCCAATGGGAACTATCAGCAACGAAAAGGCAGATGTCAGATGGACGTACAGTCAAAGCATTGAAGCAACGCCATCCAGAAATCGTCGCCGTCGAGGTCCGTGATGCATCCGTCCAACATGGAATATACAGTGATGCGAAGGACTCGGTACCCAGTACCCCTCGCCTCGTGGGGTATCCCGGCGTAGGTTCGGAACGTCCCAGTACTATACTCCGCGAAGGTGTCTTCCTGAAGGAGATCCGGAACATGGTCCTTGATTTTTGGATCCCCCTTAGCGACGCGGTTGATCTGGTCGAAGATTTCCTGCTCGGACACTCTAGACTCCTCTTGCCATGCCACCTTGACCGCCACTGGGACCTCAGGGTTTCCACACGCTCTCATTTCACGAACGCAGGTCTTCCTGCCGTTCAGGCCCCATATGTGATGCTTTCTCGCATAAGCGTCGTCGGTAAAGTAGGTTTCGCCCTTGCACATGATTTCGGCTGGTGTAGTAAGCGGCAGTTTGGTTTTTGGCTTCTCCTTGGCTTTCCCTTGGGCTTCGGCGTTAATCAACCGCTCTTCTGCGCTTGCTTCGGGCCTCGGGCGCATGATCGGTACGTATCCCCACCCATCTCGAGTAAGGCGTTGGAGGATCCATAAGAAGACGACAAAGCGAGGCAGGTCGTCGATGAAATTCAGGGGCGCCGATCGGACTGGGCTCTGGTGATCAAACCACCAAAGGTGCACGTATTTATCTGCGAGGTGGCATTAGCTGCAGCACGCAGGAAGAAGCCCTAGCACTGACCTTCATTCAACATTCCGATCGTGTGCTGTCGTATTACCGTCGGTGCACAGAGCATCTCCGCATTGTAACCCGCGAATTGAACCTCGGGGATGTCTTGGGGTGGTTCAGTATGGACCTTTGACGCATCTTCAACCGTGCCTTGCGGCCTCGTTACCGCGCGGTTGGATACAGTCTTGAGTCGTTTCCCATTGTGCGCATCTGTGCCATTGGTCTCATCCCCAGCCTCCTCCAGACTATCCGCCTTTCGTTTGCTGCCGCTCTCGACGGCGGTGCGGTGGAGAGACTCGTTCCTGGAGGGATGCCTTGGGTTCGCCGGGTCGTACTTTTCGCTAGTCGTATCCAATAAAGGACTGTGCGGCTTGTTATCGATGAGTTGATTTCCAGCATACGAGCTCGGAACTTTGTGGTGCCGTATACTGGCTCCAGTCTTCTTTTCAACGACGCCGTGGTGGATATCCCATCCCATGTGCATGTGCATGACCTTGGTGCTCAATGACTGGCCCGCGACGTTGTCGACGATCGCATTCCAAAGCTGATGTTTGTCATCGAGGTCAGCAGGGTCATTGCCTCTGGTAGCACGGCCTGCGAGCACGGTTGGGTCATGATACATCCTCGCGATGGTGCTCGGCAAGAAGGTGCAGTCGGGTTTTCGCGTTGACTCTTCACCCTGATGGTAGATCTTTACTTCGAACAAGCTTGTGTTCTGTAGTAGGATGTCGAGGTCGTTGTTGTCTAAGAATCCTGCCCGGTTCTCGCTCTTGGTTCTCGCCAGTATCGAGTTGACTATGTCGCAAAAAATAGGGTATCTTTTGGTTTCGTTATCCGCCATGCAACTTGCTCGAAAGGTCAGCGGTTGTACCGTCCGTTAAAGAAACCTCACAATTTCTGGAGGAGTTTATGACCGTAGCCTTTGCCGTTCGTTGCACTTGTGGTTGAAGCGGCAGCTCCCGAAGGCGTCGTCCCATTCATGTTGCAGAACAAGTTTGCAACATTCACTCCTACTTGCAAGATGAGGTCGGAAAGGGACATTTCAGGCGAGTTGGAGCCGGAAGCCGTTGATTGTTGTGGCTCTGGGAGTGCCCGTTTGTCCCTCACGAACCCCAGAAGCCCGGTGAGAAAGTCATCAACCGAAACATCTTGTTTCCTTTTCAAATCGGCCAGGAGCGATGGGGCAAGGTGGGCGCGTCTATGTACGAACATGAAGTGTTAGTGAGCATGGGTCCAAGACGGCCATTGGGGAGGTGTGTGCGTACCCGGGGCCCTCCCGAAACTCGCTGTGAGCCGATGTTCCGGCAGTCTTGGAGGGTGTCGCGTTAGTGGTTGTGGTTGCAGGGGGCGTTAGGGGTGGCGGCGTCAGGGGGGTATTATCCTCATCCATGTGGATTATGCAGAGTTGTAGTTGTAGTTGCTTTAGAGAGTCTTTCGTCTGAGGTGGTCGAGGTAGATGCCAATATGCTCCTGGTTAGAACACAGCCCCAAGAACATTTCGCTTTCACCACCAGACTGACATTTTTCGCTCAGGACCCCACAGGGACACAGGGGAGCCATAGCGGTATCCTAACGAACCGAGGTTCGGGCTCTGTCGTTCGGCGGCCAGTCCCTAATCATATTCGAGGCAAAGATTCGTCTTCTGGTAATCGTCCAAGCTTAGGTGTTTCGAAAGTAGGCAGAGGACTGTAATTGGTTTAGTTATATGCAGGTTCTCGCTCCTTTGGACACCTTTTGGTTCACAAACCTATTTCGGTTGCCCTTTGACGGAAAATGAAACTCCCTTACTTCGTTATTCTATCTACTTCTACGATAGGACTACTTATATAGCGACAACAGCCGAGCCACACATGAAACCAGTGTCAGAATATACGGAAACGGATCTGTAACCCTGCATATAACCGATATTAAGGAACCGTAATTAAACCCAAACCGTACCTACTATGACGAGAACAACAATATTCCGACACCCTTGGCCAACTATCTTGGTTCAGTTTGTGTGCCCCCAATACTCTTATCTTTCCCGCAGCGATGTGTGGCAGGTAAACAAAGCAGAGCTGTTGATAGCGTTCACTTGGCTGGACCGCTCGTACCTAGTAGGATTAAGCCGCATACTCGCATGTGAGGTCTTACCAGTGGTCATCAGGCTCGTTTCTTTCCTCTAGTTCGGTATCGCAAGGCCGTTCCCGTCTTTGAACGAGTCAACTATCTCCCACAAGTTCCGAAAAACGCAACGGTAGGCACAATGCTTCGACACGGCAAACTGCTTACCCCTCCGGACAGTGTTCCGGGCTCCGTCTTACTTGTAATTTCTTTGGGGGTACCCATATTAATCACCGTCCTTGGATGGTTCTTCTTTCATAGGCGTCCATTGGAGCTGCACCATAACCTCCTTACTGTCTGTGCGATGTGAGTCAGGCATTGGGTGGTTCATCGAGGCGCCAATGTCTGATCGCATCTAGGGCGCGTCAACACCTAATAGTCCAGGCGCTCAAGAACCGCGTTGGTATGGGTATATTACAAGTCCGTATTGGGGTCTCATGATTTATTTGTAGGGAGACTAAGACTCGATTTTATAGAGTTGGAATCGAACACGAAGCCCACCACTTGGATCTCTACTTCGTCATACCTGGAAGAACAAGACTGCTTTAATACTATATAGAATGGGAATCAGCCTCAGCTCGTTGTTCGCGTCTCTTACCTCACTTGCTGCTTGGAAGGAGAAGGATGTGCGAAACCTGATGCTTGGACTCGACTCGGCAGGCAAGACCACTATCCCTTAGCCCAACACCTAGCATGCCCCAGCTTAGCTAGACCTGAGCCTATACCATACATGACAGCAGATCAGCTACAGGATATGTACAGTCCTTGGCCGGCCAATCTGCTGAGCCCTTCATGTACATACGATTCTCCATGATATCTCTAGAGCACGACGCGATCTAGTCCCGTATTAACATCGCCAAGGGCTCGAAGCGATGTTCATACATTTCCTCTCTGGCAGTAGGCATCAAATGAATGGAGATCGTCAGGATGTTTCTATTCCAACACATATCAGGCTAGCTAGTTTCTTTGTCTCTCAGGACCCAGTTCTTTGCCGGAAAAATGGGCTAGGGATGTTGACAGAACGATTGGTTTGAAATGAAAGAGGTATGGAAACACTAGGGGCGATTATTGCGTGGGATGGTATGGGGAGCGGATCGTCTAAGTAGAAATAACAGCAGACAACCGAGCGGGGAAGGTTCAAGAGGTCCCGAAGCCTAATTTCGTGCGCAGCGTACTAAACAGTTCGCCGTCTATCCTGTTGTATTCAGTATCCGGGCCTTCTGGCTCTTCAGGTTGAGCCTCTCCGCCATCCTCTTCAATGGTTTCGCTTTGCTCGATGCGGTTGAAAGCATCAGCACGCAAGAGACGACGTATCTTCCGGAGGACGTCCACCCTAGCCTGATGACTTTTCGACCATAGATTTTCCTGTTCGGCCAGAAAGTAGAGTTTGAGGGCTTGACAAAGTGGGGCATCCCCTTGGGTCCAGGCCTTGAAAGGGGCATCCCGGCGTTCCTTGCCATCCTCGTAGGTACCACAAACCCAGATTGCCACCCATAGAAATGACTCCACATCGTACCGATATAAATGTACCCAATGGTTGCCAGCAGCGATGTGTGCCAGTATCTCTAACGCCATGAAGGGCATCGTCCCAGTCCGTTCGGTACTCGTGCTTTGACTCCCACCTAGTATTGCCAAGTCAAAGTCGATGAGTACCCCAACGACCGTGTTCCCTCGTCGCTTGTACATTAGGTTGAATGCACTAATATCGCGATGGTGGACGCCCGAGAGCCACAGCTTGTAGTGGCCTGTCCAATGGGAACTATCAGCAACGAAAAGGCAAATGTCAGATGGACGTACAGTCAAAGCATTGAAGCAACGCCGTCCAGAAATCGTCGCCGTCGAGGTCCGTGATGCATCCGTCCAACATGGAATATACAGTGATGCGAAGGACTCGGTACCCAGTACCCCTCGCCTCGTGGGGTATCCCGGCGTAGGTTCGGAACGTCCCAGTACTGTACTGCGCGAAGGTGTCTTCCTGAAGGAGATCCGGAACGTGGTCCTTGATTTTCGGATCCCCCTTAGCGACGCGGTTGATCTGGTCGAAGATTTCCTGCTCGGACACTCTAGACTGCTCTTGCCATGCCACCTTGACCGCGACTGGGACCTCAGGGTTTCCACGCGCTCTCATTTCACGAACGCACGTCTTCCTGCCGTTCAGGCCCCATATGTGATGCTTTCTCGCATAAGCGTCGTCGGTGAAGTAGGTTTCGCCCTTGCACTCGATTTCGGCTGGTGCAGGCGGCAGTTTGGTTTTTGGCTTCTCCTTGGCTTTACCCTTGACTTCAGCGTCTGCTTCGGGCGAAGGGCGCATGATCGGTACGTATCCCCACCCTTCTCGAGTAAGGCGTTGGAGGATCCATAAGAAAACGACGAAGCGAGGCAGGTCGTCGATGAAATTCAAGGGAGCCGACCGGACTGGGCACTGGTGATCAAACCACCAAAGGTGCACGTATTTATCTGCGAGATGGCATTAGCTGCAGCATGCAGGAAGAAGCCCTGGCACTGACCTTCATTCAACACCCCGATCGTGTGCTGCCGTATTACCGTCGGTGCACAGAGCATCTCTGCATTGTAACCCGCGAATTGGACCTCGGGGATGTCTTGGGGTGGTTTGCTATGGATCTTCAACACATCTGCAGGCGTGCTATGCGGCCTCGTTACCGCGCCGTTGGATACAGTCTTGAGTCGTGTCGTATTGTGTGCATTTGTGTTATCCCCAGCCTCCCCCAGACTAACCGCCTTTTGTTTGCTGCCGCTCTTGACGGCGGTAAGGTAGTCAGACTCATTCCTGGAGGGGTGCCTTGGGTTTGCCGGGTCGTACTTTTTGATAATCGTATCCAATAAAGGACTGTGCGGCTTGTCATCGATGAGTTGATTTCCAGCATACGAGGTCGGAACGTTGTGATCCTGTATACTGAGTCCAGTCTTCTTTTCAACGACGCCGTGGTGGATATCCCATTCCATGTGCATGATCTTGGTGCTCAATGACTGGCGCGCGGTGTTGTCGACGATCGCATTCCAAAGCCGATGTTTGTCATCGAGGTCAGCAGGGACATTGCCTCTGGTACGACGGCCCGCGAGCACGGCTGGGTTATGATGCATCCTCGCGATGGCACTCGGCAGGAAGGTGCAGTCGGGTTTTCGCGTTGACTCTTCACCCTGATGGTAGATCTTTACTTCGAACGAGCTTGTGTTCTGTAGTAGGATATCGAGGTCGTTGTTGTCTAAGAATCCCTGCCGGTTCTCACTCTTGGTTCTCGCCAGTATCGAGTTGACTATGTCGCAAAAAATAGGGTATCTTTTGGTTTCGTTATCCGCCATGCAACTTGCTCGAAAGGTCAGCGGTTGCACCATCCATTAAAGAAACCTTACAATTTCTGGAGCAGTTTGTGACCGTAGCCTTTGCCGTTTGTTGCACTTGTGGTTGAAGCGGCAGCTCCCGAAGGCGTCGCCCCATTCATGCTGCAGAACAAGTTTGCAACATTCACTCCTACTTGCAAGATGAGGTCGGAAAGGGACATTTCAGGCGAGTTGGAGCCAGAAGCCGTTGATTGTTGTGGCTCCGAGAGTGCCCGTTTGTCCCTCACGAACCCCAGAAGCCCGGTGAGAAACTGGTCAACCGAAACATCTTGTCTCCTTTTCAAATCGACCAGGAGCGATGGGGCAAGGTGGGCGCGTCTACGTACGAACATGAAGTGTTAGTGAGCATGGGTCCAAGACGGCCATTGGGGAGGTGTGTGCGTACCCGGGGCCCTCCCGAAACTCGCTGTGAGCCGATGTTCCGGCAGTCTTGGAGGGTGTCGCGTTGGTGGTTGTGGTTGCAGGGGGCGTTAGGGGTGGCGGCGTTAGGGGTGGCGGCGTCAGGGGGGTATTATCCTCATCCATGTGGATTATGCAGCGCTGTAGTTCTGTAGTTGTAGTTGCTTTAGAGAGTGTCGGGCCGTCTTTCGTCTGGGGTGGTCGAGGTAGACGCTAACATGCCCTCGGTCCTAGATTGACTCTTTTCGCTCAGGGACATAGGGGAGTCATAGCGGTATCCTAACGTTCCGCGGCCAGTTCTGAATCATTTGTGAAATGTCGCTACTAAGACACCGCGCCGTATTCGAGGCAAAGGTTCGTCTTCCAGTAATCATCCAAGCATACAGGTGTTTCGAAAGTAGGTAGAGGACTGTAATTGGTTTAGTTATATGCAGATTCGCGCTCCTTTGAAAAATTTCGTTCACAAACCTATGGGACAGCTTTTCGGTTGCCCTTGACCAACTATTGTGGCTCAGTTTGTGTGCCCCAATACTCTTATCTTTTCTGAACAATTCCGCAGCGTGCAGATGTGTGGCGGGTAAACAAAGTGAAGCCTAAGTTTGGGCATTGACGATGATAACGTTTACTTGGTTGGACCGCTCGTACCTAGTAGATTGGTAGGGTTAAACCGCATAATCGCATGTGAGGTCTTACCAGTAGTCATCAGGCTCGTTTCTTTCCTTTGGTTCGGTATCGCACGAATTTGGGAGGCCGTTCCAGTCTTTGAACGGGACGTCAACCCTTCAGAGTCGACTATCTCCCACAAGTTCCGAAAAACACAACGGTAGGCACACTCCTCCGACACGGCAAACTGTTTATCCTCCAGGCAGTGTTTCGGGCTCCGTCTTACACGTAATTTCTTTGGGGGTACCCATAATTATCGTCCTTGGATGGTTCTTCTTTCATAGGCGTCCATTGGAGCTGCACCATAGCTTCCTTACTGTCTGGTCTGCGACGTGAGTCAGGTACTGGGTGGTTCATCGTGGCGCCAAAGTCTGATAGCATCTAGGGCGCTTCAACACCTGATAGTCCAGGCGCTCAAGAACCGCGTTGGTATGGGCGTATTACAAGCCCGTATTGGAGTCTCATGATTTATTCGTAGGGAGACTAAGGCCCGATTTTCTAGACCGGTGTCAGTGGGACGGTACAACTTGCACGGGGTTTGCATTCGTTCCAGTCGTATTGTCCCGTTTGTGATTTATTTTCCAGGCTATCTGACCGGGTGATGGATGGTCGTCGGAGTTTCCCGAGTGGCCATGCGAGCAACAGTTGGGTCGGCATGACGTTTGTGTTTCTTTACATTTGCAGTACGTGGGTATACCCATATCTCATCCTTCCTTTTAAATATTTCGATCTAGGTAAAATCCACCCACTCCGGCGAGGTCATGTGTTTCCGCCAAGAGATTTGTTGAGCAGCGTTCTTGGCCGTCTGTCGATTGCACTTGCCCCCCTGGCGGTTTCATCATGGGTTGCAATCACACGTTTGGAAGACTATGTACGTTTGGTCGTGTCCCTCCCTCACCCACTACGAGGAACTAAGATTTCCTTGTTATTAGAGACACCATAAGGAAGACGTAGTCGTTGGAAGCTTCATAGGCTTCTCGTGTGCGTGGCTCATATTCCATGTATACTTCACCAGTCCCTTCCTCCGATTTTCCAGACAAACGAGCAGTCCAGCGAGAGAGGTATATGCTGATAACAACAGAGACTCTATGGAGCTATCGCAGATACCAGAGGAAGAGGAACCCCTTCACCGTGGTGGGGACCGTGATGGCCAGGACGTATAATTTAGTCACTCGAGCACCTGAACGAACGGACAGAGCATAGCGTATGTATCGATCCTAGGCGCGGGTATATAGATCCGGTATTCTCTCCAAGCGACTTTCAATACCACACAGTTCTGGTTTTTTCGAGACGCCGCATGATGAATCAACAAGTTTCATATGCCCACGTGAGTACGGAATCGATGACTTCATCGCCGGAAGGTGTGGAGCACGGAAAGAGGTAGAACCCCACCAATATCTATTGAAGGGCCGACATGACAGCCCCACCTCAAACCAAGGATATATCATGATGGCGCCTCTCTGGAATGGGCAGAACATATCTTTAACGCCTTAACGACCCACTCATGTCCTACCGCCCACGAACCAACTACAGTACTCATACTCATCCCCACCAGCACCATCACTACGTGCAATCTGCCAGCCCTTACAATCATTCGGGCCACTCCAGACATCACCGTTCCCCACGAGTTTATCATTACTACCCAAGTCATTCGCACAATACGTACCACCCACGCCACTCTTCTCACCATCACTCGAGGAGTGGCACTGGTCGTTCGAATCATACCCATCATTATTCTTCGAGACCCTACGAGCCTAGAAGGACCGTCAGAGTGGTGAGTTTCAATTTGGACCTTTGAGACAGGGGAGGAGGGCTTACCGCAATTATTCATTTAGCAGGAAGAAAGTCTTGGTAGAAAACTCAAGAGGTTGTTCTTTGGTGAACGAGGGGCTGGTTATCACCCTCGTGTCTATGCCTACTAGCTGACCTCCTAGTCGAGGACCGTCAGAAATGTAATTTTGTGAATGTTGAAAGAAAGCGCGGGTGGATGTTGCCCTCTGTATCCATAGTATAAGAATATGACACTCGTTTGATGAAGCAGGACTAGTACGACAGAGCATTTAGAATTGCCTCCATGATATTGAGAGATTAAGACGAGAACTGACAAAATCCTTATTCAAGTCCATCTGTTTCTGGTATCTTAAACTTGGCTACCTTCTTCGCTGCCCGCGCGCCATTTCTCCATCGCTCATTCACAACTTCCACAGTATCACCCCGCTTCCTCTTCAAAAGCGGCACATACTTTCTCGTGTACCGCGACTGACCACCTCCAATATTCACATGTGCAATTCCTCTGGTATCTGCGGGCGGGTTATGATAGAGGGAAGCGGCTTCAAGGAAATGTTGGTGCAAGGTAGCATGAACGAGTGAGCGGCTGTACTCCCCGTGAAGCTGTTGCCATAGAAAACCCGACGCGGTAGCAGTGTAGCCCTCGTCCATTGACGCATCCTCCGCTCGCCATTGAACATCGGTTTCGTCGAACCCACAGTCCCATAAGATCAACGGCAGCCCGGCTGCCATCTCATATATTGGTCTTGCCTGTACGAGAGGTACGGAGGAGTCTGGATGTGGGTTCTCCGGGTTGGTGTTCAAGAGAGCGTCAATGACCGAGGGTGGTTCAAGGCCGTGCCCGATCAAGAATAGAATGGCCATGATATGTCGGACCTGGTGCCATAAAAAGGCCGAACCAGTCAAATCGAGGACGTATAAATCCCCCAAATGGACTGTCCCGTCTCGGATTTTATCACCCTTTCGTAGGACTGAAATCTCCGTTCTGTCAATCCTTCTACCATATCTTTCAATTTGCTTTGAGCCGTCCAGTTTGCAGAAATTGCGAAAATCGTGCTCGCCGACAAGTCGAGATGCCGCATCTCGCAAACGATCAAGGTCAAGAGGCGGACTTGGAGGAGGAAGGGAGTTGAAGAAGTACTTGTAGTGCCTACGTCTACAATTGAAGCGGGCCGAGAAGTCGTCCGAGACAGGAGACCAGGCGAGAACACGAATGCTCGGCGGGAGGATTCGATTGAGGATAAAGACATAGCGGAGTTCTTGTTGTACCGGTGTGCTTCCAGACTTTGATGGACTGGCAGCCCCCATTGCTTCTCCATCTATGGCCACACTCTCCCCTTCAGTCGGTACAGCGTCTTTGTCTGCTGCCAGAGGTAGCTTTATCGCACTACGGACCCATAGGGCCACTACTTGACCCGCAGCACTAACTCCCCGGTCTGTCCTGCCACACCTCGACCAATCGCACCCTTCAAACCCCTTCTCCCTCTCAATCAGACGCGACTCGCACAGCGCATCAAACAAAACCTCCTCGACCGTAGGCAGAGGAGTCGGCTCGCTCTGTACTGCAAGCCCATTATACTCCCATCCGTGATAACAGAATTTAAGGGCAATTTTCCGCCGCGGAAAAGCTGAAAATTTGAACTCCTTCGCCTCTTTCTTTGGCTTCCTCTCCCTTGAGGGTTCAGCCGATTGTTTTTTGGTTGGTGATTGAGAGTTTGAATTTGCGCCCTCGAGCTCTGTGAGACGCGCGATGAGTTCTTCGCGCGACAAGCTTTCGTAGATTGACATGTAGCGATGAAAGTGATATGACTTTGGCGCAGATAAGCTCACCCGTATGGATCTTAGCATCCAATGGCGGGGGAAGAGATCCAAGGAACCAAGTCAGACTGTGGCGAGCATGTATTTGTCCACGCCTTTCTCCCCCGACCGCTCAGTAACTGGATCGAAATGCGGTACGCGGTCTTTGTTACGGGCCCTGCAGGTGCGGGCAAATCGACCTTTTGTGCTGCTGCGATTCGTCACCTGCAAACTCTCAAACGGACCGCACATCTTGTGAATCTGGACCCCGCGGCCGATCCAGAGTCGTTTGAATTTGAACCTACAATTGACATCAGAAATTTGATTGGGTTAGAGGATGTAATGGCTGAGCTGGGTTACGGACCCAACGGTGGGCTGGTATATTGCTTAGAGTAGGCCTAGGTAACTATGGCATTCGGCCGCGTCACCTGAAAAGATACGTATAGATACCTGCTGCAGAATATGGACTGGCTGGACGAAGAGCTCGGGGAGTTTGAGGACGATTATTTAATTATCGATTGTCCGGGTGAGTGAGAGTTTTTCTGGTACACTTGTGTATACCTTACCAGGACAATCAGGTCAAATCGAATTATACACCCATCATTCAATCCTTCCAACGCTTGTCTCCCATTTCCAGAGACTGAATATGCGGCTTTCGGCGGTATATCTAATCGAATCTCAGTTTATGGAGGATAAATACAAGTTCTTCAGGTGTGTGCCCTCCCGTTCTCTAATCACTCATGCAACCCGACCACTCATGCAAGTACAGCGGTGTGCTTTCAGCAATGTCAGCGATGGTGAACCTAGAAATACCGTGGATCAACGTCATGTCCAAGATGGATCTAGTGAGCAGTAAGACGAAAGATCCGGCTGGTGGTCGCAATGGAATTCGGTCGAGAAAGGATATTGCACGGTAAACAGGGCTTTAATGCGATGATCTATGATCTATTTCTGATACAATATTGTCGAACGATACCCTTTCTCAGGTACCTTGATCCGGATCCACTCCTTCTCGCCGTCCCCGCTCTCGAACTTAACGCTCCCCTGAACAAAAAGTTTCATGCTCTCAACCAAGCGATAGCGCAGCTTGTATGGAGCCTCAATGATACGGCCCTCCACATGACCTCACGTCTAGCTATGTAGATCGACGAAAATCCGCTCGTATCCTTCCTTCCATTGGACCTGTCAGACACGGACTCAATCGACAAGGTTATCAGCCACGTAGACTACACCATGCAATATGGTGAGGACGAAGAGCCAAAAGAGGTAGAGGTCCTTAACCTTTTCTCTGACACCCACTTACCGATTTCCTTGCAGCCTAAGGGCATGGACGAAGGCGACTTTGTGGACATGGAATGAACACAATACCGTTCCAGACCCATTACAGTCACTCGGATTATATACTTTTCTGGGGCAAGCTCAGAACCATGGTCATGTTTTCTACGTAAGCCTAATGGCCCCATGTTCCAGTGGGGATCACGTAATGGGTCGTAGTAATTCAATCGCTAGGTTGTGCTAGGCTTCGCTTGTCCCCAACCCGCTCCTCTCAGATGACTTCCCCGCTATCGCCCGTCCAATTACTGCATTGATTGTTGTCTATATTATGTCTCACGTGCACGTAGGACGTTCCTCGTTAAGGCGCCTTGAGCAACACTGCGCGCGCCGAACGGATACTCACGAAATCTCATTTGTCGTACCGTGGGTCGCCTACCACATAAAGAACAATGTCTTCTTGATCAACGCGTCATTGTGCGCGTCTCTCGCGTTTTCCACAAGTTTGGCTAACTTCACGTGACCCACGTCCTATTGTGATAGGGGTAGACGAGTTTATTATACTCATCAATATATCTAATCAAACCCACGTCCTCCCTCCTGGTCCCTGTTATATAATGTAAAATTTGCAAGCCTTGAGCACGCCACGAGATGAGTTTGCCCCTCGAGAAATCGAGGTACTCTCGATTGCACGCTTGACCCAGTTGTAGAAAGCTCTGTTAAATCTCGCAATTGCCACAGAATTTGATCAGTTGAACATACACTCATACTACCTATATTTCATACATTCTACCACCTCCTACCAGTTGTAATTGCCCCAATCGATATATCGCGTTCGCGTTTGCTGTTCTGAGTGCTTTACCATCCAGCCTCAACGACACGTGATCCCGGGAATCGAAGTCGTTTGTTCCTTTGCAATGCGAAGGCTCAAGTAAATATGTAGTATAGTGAAAAACAAGTAGAATATTGCTCTTCGAAACCTGTTCCTGTCTACGTCTCGTACTCCCGATGAGTTATTGATGGTCACTGGGTAGACAGAATACGCGATCGGTGGCCCCAAATAAGCCTACAAGGTATAGCCCATTTTACTTCACAAAGAACTCGCATGGAGTGTCGGCGACGCGTCGCTGCGTCTGTCAGACGCATGACGATGGGAGGGCTTGTTGGACAGGTTGGACTTCAACCACTCCGTCTCTTCTCTCGATCGTAAGCAAGAGGGGCGATGTCAAAGGCGGCAGAAACATATGGACACTACACAAAGATTGAAAAGGTCGGCGAAGGCAAGTATAAAGCTCTCGTTGTCTCGCCGTGCACTTGACATGAGGCTTCAGAGGCTGATCAAGGGGCAATCAGGGACGTATGGAGTAGTATACAAAGGCAAGGACACTCGCACTGGGGCCATTGTCGCTATGAAGAAAATTCGGCTCGAGGCGGAAGACGAGGGAGTGCCATCAACCGCGATTCGCGAAATCAGTCTCCTCAAGGAACTTCAGGACGACAATATCGTGAGGTAAGCTTCATAATCACTTGATGGTATATATATATATTTATTATATCAATTCACAACCGCGTGTGTGGTTATCCCGCCACACACCAATGACCCCCTTTGCTAGACTTCTCGACACACTCCACTACGACTCAAAGCTCTATCTCGTATTTGAGTTCTTAGACAAGGATCTCAAGAAGTACCAGGAGGCCATGAACGCCGCCCATACTCCACTCAACATGCCAATAATCAAGGTACGGGACCCAGATGGCGCACCCAAGTGGATATCTTACACCCTTCCGTCAATCTTTCAGAAATTCACGTGGCAGTTGTGTTCTGGTTTGGTCTTCTGCCACTCTCGTCGTATCATCCACCGTGATTTGAAACCGCAAAATCTGCTCATCGACCGCGATGCGAACCTTAAGATTGCTGACTTCGGTCTCTCAAGAGCCTTTGGAATTCCTCTACGGACGTACACACACGAGGTACGACCACCGAACCTGTCTCGAGTCTTTACTGAGTTGTATTTGTATTTGCAGGTTGTCACACTCTGGTATCGCGCACCAGAAGTCCTCTTGGGTGCACGCCAGTACTCTACGGGCCTTGACATGTGGTCTGTAGGGTGTATCATGGCAGAGATGGTTTTGAAAGGGATGCCACTCTTCAACGGCGACTCAGAAATAGACCAAATTTTCAAAATCTTCCAGTCAGTCCTACTCCCTTCTGCGCATGGAAATACACTCACCCCCCTGTAGTGTTCTAGGAACCCCCGACGACCACATATGGCCTGGTCTCAGTGAGCTGCCCGACTACAAACCGACTTTCCCTCAATGGAGTCCGCAACCCTTGGCCTCAGTCATTCCACGTTTAGGTGAAGACGGCTATGATGTATTACAGGTGCGTCTATCCGAACGATCCTTTCGGTATCCCGTCTGATTATATCACGCAGCAATCCCTGACGTACAACCACGCCCAACGTATTTCGGCCAAGCGCATGAAGCGGCACCCGTGGTTTGACTCACATCGTGAAACACTCCCAAGGCAGGATATCCAGCAGGAACGTGCCGCTCTTGCTAGAATAGGCATGAGCAACGCAGTAGGTTCGAACTGGTGAATCAATATGGACCCTTCATTCGTTTCCCGTGATTCATAACGTTACGTACTGTGCCCTTAATCTCTGTTCCTCCTCAAGTCTTGTTCTCGGTTCGCTGCAATCCGCCTGTCCCATGAATTCATATATGTTCTAACTTATCACTGGTCATATTTCGGATGAATGGGTCTCATTCCTGAGGTGTTTGTCCATTCAAAATTAGTCTTTGTGATTGGCGCTTGAGACCTTGCTTGGACCTTGGACCGCGCTTCTCCATCCATCAGTCTCCTCCCTTTTTTTTGGTCTCCTTCGTGTGCAAAGGGCTTCCTTAATAACGCGGAAACCAATGGCGACTGTGACAAGCACGTCGGCGTCTCTCTTGAATTACTCGTACAAAGACCGCCAACCAGAGCGGACTATTCGCTATATCCAGACATATGACGAGGCTTTACTGGACTCCCAGGCCAGCTCTATTGCCCTTCAGGGCCCATTTCTGGGTTTGGACTTAGAATGGAGACCCAATTGGGTCAAAGGTGCGCCAGAACGGCGCGTCGCCCTAATTCAACTAGCCAGTCGTCACGAGGTATTGCTCTTCCATATACATAGGGTCGGTGAGTCGGTTTAGTCTCACTTCTTGCGTGGCGGAATTCTTCTTAATGTTCGCTTGTCTAGGTCAACTCCCACCTGTCCTCGTGGCTTTACTTGAGGATTCAAATATAAAGAAAGTAGGGGTCGGTATCAAAGGCATTTCTTCCTTCTTGCTGCACATTGCCATGCCCTGACCAATGAATTTGTGGTTGGTCAATCTTCAATAATCCAGCGGACGTCGCGAAACTCTACAGGGATTGGAACATTGATGTCAAAGGCGCTGAAGATCTTTCCGAGCTCACTTGGGAGATGGACGCCAAGCACTGGCACGCTGCTCGAAATTCAGAGAAGCGGTTGCCCATCGGGCTAGCAAGGCTCGTCGAGCGGTATTTAATGGCGCGACTAGACAAATCTAAGGGAGTGCAGAGGTCCGACTGGGAGAAAGTATTGAATGAACGGCAAGAGATCTGTACTTGACTCTGTTCTACAAAGTCGGAGTAGGAACTGACGGCTAAATAGATGCTGCAAATGACGCCGCTGCAGCGTACGATCTGCAGGAATACTTTACGATGGTTAAAGAAGGCTTAGTGCTACTCCCTCCCCCAATGGAACCGAAGGTGGACGTTGAACCCTCCACTGTAGCATCCTCGTCGACACCAGCATCTGAACCGGCGACATAATACATGTATATTACGCTTGACTGCTTAGTCGGGATTCACGTTTGTAGCGGATTCTCCATATTTGTGTCCAATTTTCAATGTTTCTGGTTAGTAGAAACCTTACCGTAACTAAGCCCCTCAACGGCGAATAGCCCCAAACTAATAACCTGGAATTCTTGGTGTAGAAAGCTAGGAGCCTGACGAAAGCTTGGACCCTGCGGCTTCCTTGATCAAACTTTATCGCTTTCGTCTCGTTGCCTCTACATGAAACGAACTCCTTCGATAACGAGAAGAGCAATGGCCACTGCTTCGAGTGCCTCCGCCTCTGTATTGAACTACTCGTACACTGTTCGGCAGCCAGAACGGACTATTCGCTACATAAAAACGCACGAAGAGGCCCGTAAGCAAGCGAGATTGAGTGCTTCTGCACTCCAAGGCCCGTTTTTAGGGTTCGACATCGAGTGGCGCCCTGTTTTTGTGAAAAACGCGCCACCCTCCCGAGTTGCTCTCATCCAACTTGCAAGTAAGCATGAGGTCTTATTATTCCAGATCTTCCGGGCTCGTAAGTTGTCAATTTTCTCTGAAGTGCATTATCATGCGCTCTCTAACCTTCGGACGATGGGCCTAGGCCAACTCCCACCGGCTCTCCAAGATCTGTTGCGAGATGCGAATACAAAAAAAGTAGGAGTAGGTATACAAGGTATGTCTCTCTCTGGTTTCCCCGTTCATATTCATTTCTCACCTCTGAGCCTCAAAAGCCGACATCGCAAAACTCCGACGAGACTGGAACATCGAAGTTCGAGGGTTTATGGACCTCTCTGACGTCACATGGGAATTGGATAGCGCTCACTGGCACGCCGCCCGGGCCTCAAATTACGGCCAGGCTATAGGACTCGCGACGCTCGCCGAGCGGTATTTGGGAATGAAATATAGTAAACCCAAGAGAGTACAAATGTCAAACTGGGAGAACCTTCTCAACGAGAGGCAGAAAAACTGTAGGCTCTCCATCACGATTTGATCCTTGGAGTCCAGGCAATGACCGTGGTGAATGTGAATAGATGCGGCAAACGATGCTGCAGTCGCATATGACCTACAGGAGCATTTCACAATGGTTCAAGACGGTAGAGCGAGCCTCCTTCCACCGATGGACCAGCACCTTGAGCCTATAACCCCAGCCACAATGCCCACTTTGACAGTGAGAACGACATTGAGCGAGTAGTGCATGTAGTAGTGCATTCCCTCCGGACGGCAATGTAGCAAACGTTCATCTCCCGGACATTGATTCACTTCCTATCCCATTTCTTTCATCGTGACTTTGTACCTCAGCATGTGTTTATGCGGACATTCTCTTACGATTGATTAGAGTCATGTGGCCTATTTGACGCATAGGCCCCGAGGAAGGCCATGTAATAAACCAAATTGCCTACCTAGGAAAGAGTTACTGATCGAATGACAAGGCGAATAGGGACTATCGAAGGTGGGGCGATGATAATGGTGGCCGTTGATACATCACAGACCCAGGACTGGCAGCTCGAGCAGTACACACCGCAGTGTGAGATACGCAATATCCATTACTCTCCAACGAGATTGATAAGTAGGGTGTCAATCAGTTGTTTGATCAAATCCGTATTATGAAATTCATTTTCATTTAACGGGTGACCCTGATACACAATATAACTGCCGGGGTAAGGCCGTATCCCGTTTGGAGACAGGAGAGGCAGGGAAAATTTTACTGTTAAATAGAGAGATGCGAGCGTAAGAATTACGAAGGGGTGGGAGGGCACGGCTCCTCAAGATGTAGGGTGAGGTCCACAGCGTACAATAGCTCCCATCAATTTGCCCGAGCTAGTGTGTCGTCCGTATGGAAATTGTGACTTAAAACATGTTAGGGCATAATTCCTGCGACTTTTGACAGTGAATTGTCATGAAGCCTGACATTCAAAGCCCGGCAGTGGAATTGGGTGTCGCCCAAGATAGTCGTAGGCAAGGAGTTCACGCTTGCGACAGGATTAAATTGCGTCTGAATTGGTGCAACACTGTGGGTGGGTCATTTCGGCCTAGTGAATGCATTAACGATGATTTCGCCTTCTATTATTTACAATATGCGTGGTCCGCTTGATTACCGTGTTTAATGCCCTCACAATACTGAAATTTTTGGCGCATTCTGCCTCTTATGCGGATAAGTCCTGAGGTTGGTCGGGATCTGGCAGGCGTCTGGAAACATACACCCCGAGGAATGCAATACCCGTCATGATCAACCAAACTGCCTGGCCATGCAACCACTGCCGTTCTATCGAGAGGGCGAAGAGTGAACTGAGAGGGTCATCAGGTACTGACCATTCAAGGAAGGGAAAACCAACCTGACGAAAGTCGGGCTTCCGGCTCTGGCGATGCAAGCAATAGTCTGGCTCATTCCATACGTGCTACCCAGAGACTCCTTATTCGGTGCGGCGAATTTGACGAGCATCATGTTCAAGCTAGGCGCATGTCAGCAGACAGCCCAATGGCCGCAAGGAATATTGGTGCTCACGAGTACATCATAGAGGCGGTTCTAGTAAGTAACACAACTGTCCCAATACCCAACCAAAGGATCGTATCGCCAACTGGTGTTAACCGCTCGACTCCATCGTCACCCACAGGCTGGACCAACAGTCGCGCGATGACATTGAGGATGGGCAAGAAGAGGTACACAACCGGCCAGAAGTACATGAGAGCGCAGTACATCTTGCGGGTGCCATATCGTCGTTGGATCGGCGGAAAGCCGAAGGGCAGCATAAGGGCGGAAAAGATACCCCCCATTGCAAGCGCGTAGCCGATCTCACGAGGCTATAGAGAAAGTCAGAATGCAGTGGACAGGACAGAAAAGAGAACGAACGGTGCGGGAGAGGCCGCCTAGGTGAATGGGAGTGTAACACAATAAGGAGAACACCACATCATATGACGTGCCTAATATGCTCAACACGAACGAGGAAATGATAACGCGCTGAAGAGGATGGTGCCTGAGGAGTCCTAGAGCAGAAGGAGAGGCGGGGGTGTTGGTATCTATCCTGGACCCGGTAGACTTGGTAGAGGGTCTACCATCTTCGTCCACGAAGAGAGTATCAGAAGACGAAGAGGGTGCAGTCGACGTGCCAGAGCCCGCGTGAGTGCGGTCCTCGCGGGATTTTTTCAACGACTCAACCCTTGGTGTACTATATGGCCGGGGAGGAGGGGCTCGAACGGTTGGTACATTCTTGTCCTTGGAGTATTTCGTCTCCTCTAAACCAAAGTATCCGAAAATTAGGGCGGCAAGGGCTATCGAGGCTCCCGCAAGGCAGGGTAAGAGGTACCTAACAGTGAGGAGACGCTGAATTAGAGTGATTCATGGGGCCACGACAGACATACGGGTAATCTTGAAATAGCCTCACTCGCGCAATGAACGAGTTTGGATATTGCCTTGCCGGGGTAGACAAGATACCGCCTAGCATAGGTCCAATGATGCACCCAACGTTCCACATTATGCTGGTGAGGGGCATAGCTTCCGCCTCATTGGTCGCATCGGTAATCTCTCCAAGTATTGACTGAATCACACTGCGGCGCGGTTCTGTTAGCGCACATCAAATAATAGGGAGGTGGAGCATACGCGATGTTTCCAGACAGTGCACCCGCTGAGGGACGGACATTAGCAAGAAAGGTATGACTGCGACCATGGTTAGCCTCACCAAGTCCTCGAGACAAAAGGGCCCAGGCAAACGACTTGGACAGGCCAAACAATGCGATAGAAGCCAAGGAACCCGTCAATCCAATGAAGAGGACCGGTCGCCGCCCTACTCGATCCGACCTGTCACACAGCCAAATATTAATGCTGCTAATGGAGGAAAACAGCTGGGGCTCACAAACGGCCCCAGTAGAATATGAAAAACATTTGCACAAAGGCAAACATCGATCCCTAGAACATTTCAAATTTGGTTATTGATGCTGATAGATGCTAACGACATGACATGTGCATACCACCAAGCCAGAGTAGAATCCTATCTCGGATGGCTTGTCTGTTACTTTCATATGCTCTATCATCTACGGCGTTGTTAAATCCCGGTGAATGCGAGGCTTTGAACGGAGCACCTCGTTAATAAAAGGGAAGATGAGTGTAAAGTTTACGGGCTCTGCTAGTCGTATGCATGCTAAGACCAGTAGTTGTCGAATTGGAAGGGGTGTACGGCTGGAGGATCGAACGGCAGGGTGGAGGAGCGGAGTCGTCTCACTCGAGGAATCAGACTCGTGCGCTTCGAGCATAGTCATCGCGGGAACGGCGAGAGAGGCGGAAGACGATACTTGGAGCGGGGCAAGCCTTTTTATTGTGACTTTGGGAACGGATAAGATGACGATGCAAATCTTTTTTCATATAACGTGGTGGGTGGCCGACGTCGTGCTGACTGAGGTGACATGTCGGATCTTCGGACCTTCTTGGTGAGAGAACGTCACACTAGATGAGAAATATTGAGAGGCGTTTCCTTTTATAGTGCGATCGGCTTACCTCCGTTTCTGTAAAATTCTTGCATCGCGAAGAGTTCCCCAAAAACGATGAGGAGCCAGAATCGTTGCGACCATACTCCAGAGGATCTGAATGACTTCCAACCCAACACGCCGGTCCAACATATCGCGATGAAGGCAAGTAAAAATACGGCATCGCGCACAAGGCGGGATGTGAAGAAGTGAGAGAGCGTGCTCCGCCGGTCGTCTTCGACACAGAACCAACGCACGCACACAGTGATTGCCAACCCACTGCAGTTGCAATCCCAGCTTGGGAGTCAGGAGAGTGGTGGAGCAGTTGGAGAAAAGGGATTGAAGCTAGTACGAGCCCATAGGAGGCCAAAGTCCCAAGTTGGAGTGCAAGTGAGACGTATTGGTGGACTGGTACTAGTCCCACCAACCAGAAAGGACTTGCGAAGACGAATCCGAGAAGAAATTCACACAAGCCGACGCTGATGGCTGCAGGGACGCGTTGAGCTCGTGTAAAAGACAAATATGGCCATGAAGTACTGGACAAAGACCCACTGTGCAGTGCAAGTATCACGGCTAGCCCCATTTGACCGCGTCTAAATTGGTGCAACATTGTGGGTGGGTCCTTCGACCCAGTGAAGACATTAACGAGGATTTTGCCTTCTATTATTTACAATATGTGTGGTCTGCTTCGTTATCGCGCTTAATGCCCTCACAATACCGGAAATCTTGGCGCATCCTGCCTCTTATGCGGATAAGTCCTGAGGTTGGTCGGGATCTGGCAGGCGTCTGGAAACATACACCCCGAGGAATGCAATACCCGTCATGATCAACCAAACTGCCTGACCATGTAACCACTGTCGTGCTATCGAGAGGGCGAAGAGCGAACTGAGAGGGTCATCAGGTATTGACCATTCAAGGAAGGGAAAACTAACCTGACGAAAGTCGGGCTCCCGGCTCTGGCGATGCAACCAATGGTCTGACTCATTCCATACGTGCTACCCAGAGACTCCTTATTCGGTGCGGCGAATTTCACGAGCATCATGTTCAAGCTAGGTGCATGTCAACAGACAACCCAATGACCGCAAGGAATATTGGTGCTCACGAGTACATCATAGAGGCGGTTCTAGTAAGTAACACAACTGTCCCAATACCCAACCAAAGGATCGTATCGCCAACTGGTGTTAACCGCTCGACTCCATCGTCACCCACAGGCTGGACCAACAGTCGCGCGATGACATTGAGGATGGGCAAGAAGAGGTACACAACCGGCCAGAAATACACGAGAGCACAGTACATCTTGCGGGTGCCATATCGTCGTTGGATCGGCGGAAAGCCAAAGGGCAGCATAAGGGCGGAAAAGATACCCCCCATTGCAAGTGCGTAGCCGATCTCACGAGGCTGTAGAGAAGTCAGAATGCAGTGGACAGAACAGAAAAGAGGACGAACGGTGCGGGAGAGGCCGCCTAGGTGAATTGGAGTGTAACACAATAAGGAGAACACCACATCATATGACGTGCCTAATATGTTCAACACGAACGAGGAAATGATAACGCGCTGAAGAGGACGGTGCCTGAGGAGTCCTATAGCAGAAGGAGAGGCGGGGGTGTTGGTATCTATCCTGGACCTGGTAGACTTGGTAGACGGGCTACCACCTTCGTGCACGAAGAGAGTATCAGAGGACGAAGAGGGTGCGGTCGACGTGCCAGAGTCCGCGTGAGTGCGATCCTCGCGGGATTTTTTCAACGACTCAACTCTTGACGTACTATACGGTCGGGGAGGAGGGGCGCGAACGGTTGGTACATTCTTGTCCTTGGAGTATTTCGTCTCCTCTAAACCAAAGTATCCGAAAATTAGGGCGGCAAGGGCTATCGAGGCTCCCGCAAGGCAGGGTAAGAGGTACCTAACAGTGAGGAGAGGTTGAATTAGAGTGTTTCATGGTGCCACGACAGACGTACGGGTAATCTTGAAATAGCCTCACTCGCGCAATGAACGAGTTTGGATATTGCCTTGCCGGGGTAGATAATATACCGCCTATCATAGGTCCAATGATGCACCCAACGCTCCACACTATGTTGATGAGGGGTATAGCTTGCGCCTCGTTGGTCGCATCGGTAATCTCTCCAAGTATTGACTGAAGCACACTGCGGCGCGGTTCTGTTAGCACACATCAAATACTAGGGAGGTTGAGCATACGCGATGTTTCCATACAATGCGCCCACTGAGGGACGGTCATTAGCAAGAAAGTACGACTGCAACAATGGTTAGCCTCACCAAGTCCTCGAGACAAAAGGGCCCAGGCAAACGACTTGGACAGGCCAAACAATGTGATAGAAGCCAAGGAACCTGTCAATCCAATGAAGAGGACCGGTCGCCGTCCTACTCGATCGGACCTGTCACACAGCCAAATATTAATGCTGCTAATGGAGGAAAACAGCTGGAGCTCACAAACGACCCCAGTAGAATATGAAAAATATTTGCACAAACGCAAACATCGAGTCCTAAAACATTTCCAATTTGGTTATTGATGCTGATGGAGGCTAACGACATGACATGTGCATACCACCAAGCCAGAGTAGAATCCTATCTCGGATGGCTTGTCTGTTACTCTCATATGCTCTATCATCTACGGCGTTGTTAAATCCCGGTGAATGCGAGGCTTTGAACGGAGCACCTCGTTAATAAAAGGGAAGATGAGTGTAAAGTTTACGGGCTCTGCTAGTCGTATGCATGCTAAGACCAGTAGTTGTCGAATCGGAAGGGGTGTACGTCCAGAGGATCGAATGGCAGGGTGGAGGAGCGGAGTCGTCTCACTCGAGGAATCAGACTCGTGCGCTTCGAGCACAGTCATCGCGGGAGCGGCGAGAGGCAGAAAGACGATTGTTGGAGCGGAGCAAGCCTTTTTATTGTGACTTTGGGAAGGGATAAGCCGAATCGAGATGAGGTGACATGTCGGATCTTCGGACCTTCTTGATGACTTGCCCTTCAATTGTTGAGTCGAGTGTGAGAGCCAATACGAGAACGTCAAACTGGATGAGAAATATTGAGAGGTGTTTCCTTTTATAGTGCGATCGGCTTACGGCTTACCTCCGTTTCTGTAAAATTCTTGCATCGCGAAGAGTTCCCCAAAAACGATGAGAAGCCAGACTCGTTGCGACCATACTCCAGAGGATCTGAATGACTTCCAGCCCAACACGCCAGTCCAACATATCGCGACGAAGGCAAGCAAAAATACGACATCGCGCACAAGGCGGGATGTGAAGAAGTGGGAGAGCGTGCTCCGCCGGTCGTCTTCGACACAGAACCAACGCACACACAGTGATTGCCAACCCACTGCAGTTGCAATCGCAGCTTGGGAGCCAGGAGAGTGGTGGAGCAGTTGGAGGAAAGGGATTGAGGCTAGTATGAGCCCATAGGAGGCCAAAGTCCCAAGTTGGACTGCAAGTGAGGCGTATTGGTGGACTGGTACTAGTCCTACTAACCAGAAAGGACTTGCGAAGACGAATCCAAGAAGAAATTCGCACAAGCCGACGCTGATGGCTGCAGGGACGCGTTGAGCTCGTGTGAAAGCCAAATATGGCCATAAAGTACTGGGTAAAGACTCACTGTGCAGTGCAAGTATCACGGCTAGCCCCATTTGACCATTCTCCTCAAGGAAGTCGAGCAACGGAAGATACACACGCTGCAACAACGGCGCAGAAGTCCGCAGTCTCTCAAAGTGAGTGTCCGTGGGTAATGGGCTGAGTGGTGATTGTTGCATAGTTGTGAGCGTCTCGGCAACCGCCTTTAGATTGTGGTCAATGTGGAAAGGGATTCATGTTTGGCCCGTCAATAGCAGCGCGTTCCGACGACGCGTTACATCGTTGGTATATATACATAGTTACAATTTAGCAAGTGCCTTTGGCTTCGTCACGACATACCCAACCCGCGGGAAGTGAACCCGTATCGATCCGTGAGGGCCTTTTATTTGTACAACAGTTTCTTTCCTGTTTACGCAAAGTAAGACCCCAAGAGTGACTCCTTCCTTACCTTCAGGGCTGTCAGAGTGATTCAGGAGCGTGAAAGAAGTGAACTATACCAGTATCGTCAGGTATAACAGCGACGGTGTCTTTCAAATTCAAACCAAGCCTTGAGAGCTCTGTGTCACAGGTGACGGGAACCACGTCAGGTGGTTCACCACTCAGGATTGCTTGAGCAGCTTCCTCGCCAGAGATTTCACTGACGGCGACATTCCTGTGGCAATTGGCCAGGTGCTTATCAACACGCTTCATCCACTGATGGTACACATGCTCGCGTGAGAATGGTGTATATTTGCTTCAAAAGATTACACACCTCTATGGTACGAGGGAACTTGGAAGGATCAAAGAAGTTGAGCTTTCCTGTTAGGCCACGTGCCAAGGCAAGAGGAGAGTGCACAGATATGTCCGTGAGGCTAGGATCAATGGTGTCGAGGAACCATTCCCGACCATCAGCAAGCTGCTCTTCAATGAGTTCCTATGAGGAGACTCAGCACACCACTATGGAGCCGGAACGAGTACAATCATTACCACTTGCGTCGCTAATGAGCTAAGGATGAATGGTAACCTGGCCTCGGCAGCTTTGGGATCAATTTTGCGCCCGGAGAACTGCATGACTGGTGTGAGTAATTAGAGAAATCAGCGCAAATGAGGCAATAGAATACTTTGCTGCGATCCTCCAGGAATGCCTTAGGAACTTTAGACCAAGGGATTGTCGCCGCAGCCGTCCAGAAGAGCATTCGATCTGTCCACCCCAGAGCCAAGAGTTGCTGAGCAACAGGGTCGGACCTACCTCCGGACTTAAGAGGTGAGAAAATCGTTTTGTACCCCGCGGCAGCAGGGTATCTTTCCTCCAGTTTCGCTGCCATAAGGAAGGTGTCACAGTAGACATCTCGGCCGATAGCTAAGACCGGTATACGACGATAGTGGAGCCCAAGAAGATCAATCAGTTGCGGTCTTGGAGGTACCGATGAGACCTAGGTTAGAGTTATATGCTATTCTGCACATCTATCGAGAGTCGGAGTGTACGACGCACCTTGACAATGGCGTAGGGGACCCCTTTGAGATCAAGGATGTTCTTAACCTTGTTTCCAAAGGGGGAAGCGTCGTCTATTCACCATAAGTACGTCCTCGACAGTGAGTTTTTAACAAAAGGATTTCTCACACCTAATTCATGGCCATTAGGAACATCACTATGTACCACAAACTTCCGTGACGTACGTATAGAGAATTACCCCAGCCATCTTGCAGTCGTAGTTAGGTTGAAGCTTGAAACCGGCCACACATAACCGGATAACCGGTTCCTTTTCGCTTTCTGTAGAGAAAACCGATGTAACTTTGTTAACCCTATTACAAGCCGTGTGCATCAAAATCCCGAGTGAGCCGCCCAGTGAGTAACATTGGCCATTGGCGTGCCCCACTGGAAACCCAATGACCAAGGTTTCAATATCCCTATTATACACCATACATTGCAAAGGCACCAGTCTATCAATTGTTATTTTTCTGTAAGCATCGCATGCATGTATTAATCTGTTTTATAATAATTTATTATTATTTGGGCATGCAGTAATATATATATATAAGTATTATAAATAATTAGTACACTGGTATTCTTGAGGCTACCTGAAAAGATAATAGGTGCGTAGATCGCTGTGAACAGGTAAATGTTAGTCCAAGACTCACTGAACGTGATCCAGTATAGTACACCTTCACACGCATTTCTTGTATTAAGAAGGGTACATTCCTCAAACGAGGAGCGTACAAAGCAAAGGAAGTACGTACCTTACATACCAGACTCCGTCCTCCAGGCTTGCATAGGTCAATATTTGCTGACGAGCCTTGGATTGGTAATGCAGGGGGTATGTGTGACAAAGGTAACAAACCCCTCCTTTGCTTCCAGGTGATATGACATAGCCTAGGCCGCTTCTTTATGTCTCACCCGCCACTTTACTCCCTGCTCACTTCCACATCATCTACCACCTACGTCAGCAAGGAGCCGTCTCTAGCCAGTTTACAAATGTCCATGCGCTTCCGCCGCGACTCACCGTTCCTCGCTTCTTTGGTATTAACTAGTCCTTTCTTCGTTGCCTTGTGGCCGCCCGCAAACGGTACGCGATCCCCAACCATCCAACAAGCTGTGCATTGAATTTTACTCATAACTTGCTGGGGTTTGTTAGCTCTGCAACCTGTCTTGAACATTTATGGTATCATTGTTATCCTCGGCCTCGGGTTCACCATGTGAGTTTGTGTTTGTTCTGCCTTATCCGTGGCATTTCATACTCATATCCCATATACCTTACTCGCTCCATTGGTTCCATCAGTGCGGGTTCCCGGTTCATAGGGCCTCGCGTGGTACAGATTG